>Ga0209700_105577_pt1 | contig 20967 bp, 11 predicted proteins | sample SiratroredBW_FD_187528 | JGI IMG/M metagenome (GOLD analysis project Ga0209700, IMG submission 187528) | Root nodule microbial communities of legume samples collected from California, USA - Siratro red BW (SPAdes) (version 2) | ecosystem: Host-associated > Plants > Roots > Nodule | place: USA... | reverse complement strand
TGTTCATGCCTATAGAAGGTTGATTGGAAGACTTATGTATCTCACTAATACCCGACCTGACATCACATTTTCTGTTCAACAACTTTCTCAGTTTCTTGATAAGCCTACAATTGCTCACTATAATGCAGCAATTAGAATTCTAAAATATATTAAAGGAGCTCCAAGTCTTGGCTTATTTTTCTCATCCAACAGTTCTGCCCATCTCAAAGCTTTTTGTCATAGTGATTGGGGTACTTGTAGTGATTCAAGACAATCAGTGACTGGTTTTAGTGTGTATCTTGGAAATTCCCTTATATCTTAGAAATCAAAAAAGCAAGGAGCAATATCAAAAAGTTCCTGTGAAGCTCAATACAGGACAATGACCACTGTTACTTATGAAATTCAATGGCTAGTCTATCTTCTTCAAGATTTGAAAGTTCCTTTTGAGCAACTATCTCTTTTATATTGTGACAATGACTCAGCAAGATATATTGCAGCAAATCCAGTGTTTCATGAGCGCACCAAACATATAGAAATAGACTGTCACATTGTTAGAAAAAAGTTGAAAAAGGGTCTCATTCATTTACTTTCCATTTCCACCACAGAGCAACTAGCAGACATTTATACCAAAGTCTTAGGTCCTCAATTTTTCAAGAATATTTGTTCCAAGTTGGGTCTCATCAATATTTGCTCCCCAACTTGTGCGGGGTTTCAGAGGATATGGATAAAAGGCTTCTAGAAGGAAACTAATTATGTGATTTTGTCTTTATGGTAGAATCAAATTATCATCAATTCTGTTTATTTATTTTTATGACATTATCATATTGTAATAATTTTATTTTGTTTTCTTTATTTAGCTATACCTAGAATGGGTACAATACTTGTATATATTTAGTTCTTTATTTTGAATGAAAAACACAGAAAAACTGAGAGCATATTTTCATTCTCATGTCTTTTGTTCTTCTCTTTATTTTTATAATAATATTTTCTTTCTCATATCCTTTGTTCATCTTTGTTTTTCTCTTTATTTTCATAATAATATCAAAAAGTTTAACTAGATTGTGGATTGGTTATAAAAGAATCTCAAGAAGTTGTTGAATGGAATCACCCTTCAATTCAAATAATAATATCTAATACTACATCTTAATAATATTAATTATTTCAATGAGTAGTATAGTTGGAGTATATAAATTCGTTTATGAGTGTAAAACGAAGAAGTATGTTATTTCTATAAAATTTGAAGTGGTATTATTCTATTATAATGATATATTCTTGATTTTGGATGTAATAAAGTGGATTTGAGATGTTAAAACATTAGATAATTTTTTATTAAAATTTATATTGAGTTTTTATTGGGTCTTATATTACTTTAATAATATGTTGTCATTCAAGTGAGGTTCAAATAATATGTAATTATTACACTCACTATTTTAATTCAGTTAAGCAATCACTTAAGTTTGAGAGAGAAAGAGCTCAATGTAAATTTATTTTCTTTGAAAGTATATTACTCGAGTGTTGAAAAGATGCTTAAGCAATATTATTTATTTATGACGTAAGCGTCACTGTGGTGAATGAACCTTTTGAAAGTTGTTGAATTTCTTCGAACAATATAAGGACACCACTCAAGCGTTAATTGTAATGCAGATGGAGTGTATTACTTTGTACATGATTGATGTTTGTTCCTGTTGTAGCCGTGATAGTCCATTTTTTATTGTTCATTGATAGTTTTGGTCACCAAAACTAGGTAAACTAGTTAGTGACTGACAATAAAAGTTAATAATGAAATTAGTTAGTGACTGATAATAGAAATTAATAGTATGTAAGAAAAAAAAAGTAAAATAACCACGTCACATTGTCAATATTATAGTAATTAAATATATGTAAAAGAGTGTTTTTATTTATTTATATTACTGTGATTGTGGATGCTAGAATATTCATTAAGAAAATAATTGTAGTAACTAAAATTTGATAATCATAATAATAAGATAAAGCTAACTAGTAACAACCTACATAATTAAATGAAAAAAAACTTAAATGACTATATATATATTAATGTAGATAACCATATATTTAATATTGCAATAATTAAATATATATTAAATATAAAAGTTTATATTATCCAATACCACGTTTTTAAAGAATATTGTGTCGCATTTATTATCTAGTATCAAATTCAAGTGTATCAACAAAACATCGTTATGATAATATACACATTATTATAGAACTTTTTGTCAAAGGTATTGAAGATATGTTCACATTTATTATCTAGTATCAAATTCAAGTGTATCAACAAAACATCCTTATAATAATATACACATTATTATAGAACTTTTTGTCAAAAGTATTGAGGATATGTTCACATTTATTATTTAGTATCAAATTCAAGTGTATCAACAAAACATCGTTATAATAATATACACATTATTATAGAACTTTTTGTTAAAGGTATTGAGGATATGTTGCATACAGCCTTATAGTGGAAGCCTAGTAGTATGATAAATAGTAATTGTTTTTGTGGGGGCTTTATACAGTCTAGAATTTTATTATGTACACTTAGATCATACTATTTCGTAAAGTTCATGAATTTTGTAATTATTATTAATTGATTAATTTTATTTAAATACTTCTAAAGTGTATTTTCGTTCTTTCTTTTTACCGCACGATCTGTATATTTAGTACTTATTCTTCCTTTTCTTCTCTCTGTCTCTCGAAAAATGTAAACTAAAAGGCAATATTTTTTCTAAAATTTATTTAAGATTATTGATGATTAGATTTATTCGCATAAAGTTAATAAATTTATATTAAAATGATTGCAAATTAACATATATCTTATTAAGTAAAAGGTATCAGACCCTAAACCCAAATACATGGCACTGACTCACTGAGCACCTTGCTATGGCCTTTCGTAAAATAAAACTGAAAAATTATATTCTGGTACTTCTGTCAAATAAAAAACAACTTTATTTTAACAATATAAAAAATGGAAGAAGCACAATTTGAAAATTTAAGATAACGTTCAAAATTCCAAGACATTATCCTTATTCAATACAAAATTTGACATGTAGAATACACAATATAAATATTAAAAATGTAAAAGTAACAATTTAAAATTTAATTTAGTTATCATTATTTTAATATAATAACTTTTCTTACGTCACTCTTCCAAAATGAATCCCCATTCCGTACATCTTACGCCCCTGTCTGTCATACAATTTATCAGGAAAATAACGTGAGATAATGCTATGGTCATTTGGTAATTTCCTTGAAAATATCACATTGCTGTTTTGCTTTCGTCTATATAATGCTAGAGTAATGCGTTAACTATAAAGTGTATTATTGCTCACAGGGCTCTCTTCATAGAGATTTGAAGTTAAAACTTCAAAACCCTTTTCCTTCAGATTCTGAGTCTGCTATGGCGTCACGTGAATTTCTTGTCTTGGGGATGTTGCTGCTGGTGTGCCTTGTTAAGGTAGCCTATAGCTCACACTAATTAATTAGTAAAAGAAAAGTTCCAACAATTTTGTTATGCATGGTTTAGTTTATCAGCTTCTGTCAGCTGAGCATGATTTAAATCACATACATTTTCTTCTACGTTTCATCTTCTGTGGTTTGTCATGCAGGTTTCATCTGATCCAAAGATACAAGAGGAAACAGAAGAAGAACTGCAGTTTCCCAATGAGCCAGTATGCTTTATATAGTAAATTATATTTTGTATTTTTCAACTTTTAGCACATGCTTTTCCCTTATGAATATGTTTTTCTTATATTAATCTTTACATTTGACAAAAAAAAAGATGCATCACAGCATATCGTGATTTTCTGCAGCTTGTTGTGAGAGACGGGAACAGAAGGCTAATGCAAGACATAGGTAAGATGCCCTTTAAATTGTGAAGCCAAGAACAATAATGGAAAGAGGGAAAAGAATGAATTTTGATGGTGTTGGCTTACTTTTCAGATTGTGGGGGGTTGTGCAAATCAAGGTGCAGTGCTCATTCAAGGCCGAACGTGTGCACTAGAGCATGTGGCACGTGCTGTGTGAGGTGCAAGTGTGTCCCACCTGGTACCTCTGGAAATAGGGAACTCTGTGGAACTTGCTACACTGGCATGACCACCCATGGCAACAAGACTAAGTGCCCTTAGACAACCAAAACTCATTGCCCATTTCTTCTTCATTCATTATGCACTGGACTACTATGTGGGTGCATCTCTGTTTACTATGCCAATCAATGTGTCTGCACCACCTTGGCTCTATTATTAGACTACTAGAAGTGTTTTATTTTATTTAGAGGGTGCGTTCTAGTTTGTGTCTGTATGATTACTGTGATGGCTCATCTAAACTTTCTACCTTTGTTATGGTTAATCAAAGAGAGTCATCACCGTTTCTATTTACCCTCAGTGGCTATTCATGTCATACCAAGAGACTTGATTTGATTGACTTTTACATATTTTGGAACAAATTTAAAATAGAAACAATTATGCAAAATAATTAGGTTCATAACAGAAATGGGACCAAACAGTGCAAAAGAGTGTCATGGACCACTCCTTTTGGCAAACTCTTACGAGGACCAAAGATTCCTATTTTGTTCATTTTCGTGTCTGATTTCAATAGCTTGGTTTGTGGTCCTTGACTCCTTGGCACCAGCCCATCAACGATTGTGACATTTATTTTGTGCCGTTGCTGCTCTCTGATGGAAAACAGATCATAATTTGATTTCTTGATACATTATTATGTTTCATCACTGATCAACAATATATAAATACATGTACACATACTTTAGGCAATGAAGAAAACTTTAGCAGAAGTTGTTTATATGTATAACGCTACTCTCTAAAAAAATTTCACAACATGAACAAAAAAGGAGAAATTTCAGAACTAGGCCAATTATGGCAAAGTCCTTAAGCCAATCCCTATACCGCTAACATAAATTCCAATAAATAAGCATTAGAAGCATTCCTTTTTCTGGTAATAGACTCACTTGGTCTACGATTTGGATTAATTAAGTACCGTAACATTGTTACGTGTGGTGAGAAAATAATTGCGAAAGCAAAACTAATAAAGACTAAATTAGTTATAATTATTTTGGTCTTTATTTCTTGCTAAATGAACTTATGAGAAAAAATATTAAATCATTATTTACCGAGTCCTTTCGGTTCGTGTGATCGAGTTTCAACAAGGTTAATGAGTTGTTGAATCCAAATATCTTAGAAGAGTAAAATATATTGACAAAAATATTGAGATACATTTATCTTAAAACATATATCGTGTCACAAGGTCCCTAATAAATTATACTGCGAGACATTAATTGTGCTTTGTTACACTTATTATAGGTATAGATCTGTAATTAAATAGCAAATACTTCGATGAAAAAAAAACACGAAGACAACTTTTTTGTAAGTTAAAATTAACATTTCTTTCATATAACTTCTCTACATTTCTGTTCTTAACATAAATCAATTTTAGCATATCAAGAAATTTATTTTATTTCTGCCATCCTTAACAGTGCTTATGGAGAATATCTTTCAAATATGTCTTTAATAAAATTATTTGCCAAAAGTAACCTCACACTGTTCAAATATGTCTTTAATTTATGATGATTTGTCAAAAGTAAACCTAAGACTGCCATTTGTTAAACCTGATTTCCTTTGTTATAGTCGTAGTCTTATCCGAGTGTTATGTTTACGTGTAGTTTTTGACCCATTTTTTGCTGTTAAGCAATCCAATATTCCAAAGTGTTATAACTTTTATGCTTCAAATAGAACATGACAAGTTCAATAAGTTAAATTTTGTGAATAGTTCAATTTCCCCGTGAAAATGATGAATAACTTTCTGAACTTGAAAAAAATTTTCACAGCAAGTCAAGAGAGTAAAATAAATAGTTTGGTTCAGATTTAGTAACGATCACTTAATAGAACCAATTCAACCCAATTTAACACTTCTTGTTTGATTTTTATTGATGGGTTTATCCGGCCAATCCAATACCATGAACACCCTATTTGATAGCTATTAAAGGCCTCACTAAGTCTATGGCCACTTAGCCATCTGCTTCCTGTACCCACCTATCTCAGGTGACACATCATGGGGCCAAATTCTGGAAATCAGCAAGCAAAATACTTGAAATCGCTACAGACTTCACCAAGGTCGATGATGTGTTATGTATGGATGTGTAGGCAAAATAAAATTCTTAATATGTCCCAGCCATGTCTGTTGTGACAGCTGATAAGTACACCAGAGCATAGATGCTGGTGTCATGTAACTTGTACAATTTTGAAGAGTCTGCTCAGACTTAATAGAGACTACAGGGTATATATTTTATTTACACTACTATTTCTATGCCAGATGCATTGCGGCAAAATATGAAAACGGTTATCAAAAGCATATGCTGACAGACATAAAATGTTGCGACACTAATCTATGTTGGCTTCTTTTTGTAAATGAGATCAACAAAACCCTGCTTCAGAGGATGACGATCAAATTTGGAAACAAATCACATAACCAGCATTTTGGAATCTGATATTGAGGAAATTTACATCTTGCAAGCATTGCTGTCTTTGCATACTTCACCCTACAAAGAAAAAATAATAAACACTTAGTCACAAACTTTTTATTATGAAGCATATCAAAGTTATACTGTAAGGACAGAAAAAACACGGGTCCAGATCCAGAATACTTAAAAGTCAAATTATTCAAGAACTCTTTGACATTCTCATCAATGTCTACCATATTTTAGTGTTTTGCTGTGGTATTATGAAGCAATAGATTAGCATCATATATACTTTTTCTCAACTAGGTTATGCATTGAGTGCTACTTTGTTCATTGTAACCGGTAGAGGCACAATTTGTCGTTATTTTTTGCAGCTTAATTTCAGGTATAATTTAAATAAAAGGGATGCAGACTACTAATAATGGCAATGGATCATAAATTCAATCTGAATCATCAAACGTTTATGATGGCAAAGAACCCATTCTTTCAAAATTCATAATGTCCTCTAACTTCGAAAAAATTCTTTCCTATTAAAATTTCCTTTCCATCTTCATTTTTTATGTTTTATTCTGCAGACATGTTCTATGCTGAATTTAACATGATACTTTTGTGTTGAGTCTATCTACCTTCTTCTTTCGAGCTTCTAATATTTCTTCTATAGGAGGCCGTCCTGGAAACCAAAAATGGACAATTAACATATAAGTTGATAGAATCTTAGCATAATCATACTGGTTAGCATAATAACCATAGAGACATGCATGTCTTGCTTTCAGGGAGTGGAAATTATTCCGACATAGTTAGAAATGAATAATACAACTAAGTGATAGTCTTTACTCTTTGATGGATTGATTCAGCCATCCAATGTTAAATTAGAGGATAGCCTATCACATTAATTCTAAGCTTCCTAGGCTTATAACATCACCAGATTATCAAATTAATTATCTTTGAGGTGTGTTGTTAAGTAGTTCTGTGAATAATAATAATGCAATAACTTTTTCCTTTCATTTTGTGTGTTTGATTTGAGTCCTTCACCATGGAAATATAACTGAAAGGAATCTTTTGGTGTAAAATCATTAATGTGCATTTCTTTTACCTGTAATTTGAAGACGGTATTTAGCCCAGACACCATATACAGAATCAGCAATTTTAGCAATCTGCAAATGTTTTTTTTTCTCCATTAATAACGTAATATATAAAGAAATAAGCTATGTTATTCTTCAGTAAGCAGTAGAGAAAGGATTTGTCCATATTAGATGAACAAGATAACGAGTCCTTCAAAACTCTGAAAGGAAGACTTACTGGTTCATATTTTGTAATTGCATAAACCCAACCGAGACCAACATGTTCATATAATCTCCTAAACGCCTGCAGAATGCCCGTCATAGTTAAACACATGCATACATAAATATATAAATCTTTATTGCCCAGAAAAGTAAGTAACAAATTTCACTCAACAAAAATAGATTCATATTTCACTATTATATATCCCTTAATAGTCCTCTGCAATTTGGGATGTCTTTTTCTTATTGAATGAAGCTAACTAATCAATCATTCAGCAGCAGGGTATATTTATCTTGAAACTGGATATTGACATTTAAGTCATACTTGTATTACACTACTACAATGCATATCGATATTGTCAGCAGTAATGTTCAAATTTCTGAATCCTCTGCAATGCCATAAAAAATTCTGAACTTAGACTTATGCGAATATTCCAAAGCACTTGTCTCCACATCAATGATATCAATATTGAAGTAGGGTCACAGAGAAGTGGTTAAGAATTCTCCAAGGCTAGAAATGAAGATTAGGAAAGAAGCCATACCTCAACATCTGTAACCACAGTTCCATCTGAGAGAATAGCATGAATTCTTCCCATAGCCTAAAAAGCAGAAACAAACAGTCATTATATTGTATCTCGACGCACCTGTAAGACATGCTTGAAACCTCACATACCTCTGCACTACATAACATCTATCAATTAGCACAAGTGAACAAAAATTATCTCAGTATAATAAGTATCTTCAAGTAAAGTTTACACTCCATCATAGACCAGCTTGTTACCTTTTGAAATAGCTAAATACAATTTATAATTGATTGTGAATGTAAAAACTTTTCCACTCTTGTTAAAACTTGTTAACCAAAAACAATTTAAGATGGGAAGTGATTACTGGCACAGTACAAAACGGAGAGCAAAGACTAACAGTTTCATAGTCAAGGTTTTGATTCTCGTCGGGAGAGTAATCATCAGAACCTATATCAACAAACTTGATTGTGCCGTAACTCTTATTCCTCTCTCTTAGCATATTCACCTGATCATAACAACACGCAGAAGAGTACTCTATCAATGCCAAAACTCAAAGAAACGAATTACGAGCATCAAACGAAATGATTTGAACAAATAAAGGAGAACCTCTCGCATGCAGAGGGGACAATCTCCATCGTAGAGCATTTTAATCTTCCAATCTTTTGGTGAATCATTTTTTTGTTTCTTAGAAATTTCAGGTTCCACAGTTGCCTCGCTTATGGCTCGAATGTATTGGTGAGTACGCGAGGGAAGAGCGGTGGGGCGTGGACGAAGAGAAGGTGAGTTGTGGAATTTGAGAGTGAAGTTGGAGTGTGGAAGTGAAATGAAAGTTGGGCTTTTGGGCATTGAAAAGCGTGAAACAGAAGCAGAAGTTGCGACTCTAAGAGGGAGAGCCATTGTTGCTTTGTTCTGTGGTTGTGTCGTTGAAAGAAAGAAAGCAGAGGAAGGGTCCATAACTACTACCGAACATCATTCTTAACCGCAAACACTTGGAGTGCGTGGCAACTTCGGGGTCACCCATGAGCTCTTTTAAATTCCTATAAATATTTTTCTTGGATTTATTCAACATTTTTTTCTTACTTTATAATATTTAATAGACGACTTTATGGATTAAAAAAAATATATGAAGAGCTCAATTTGTTGGATTAAATAATAGAAGAATAAAATTATAGTAACCAAAAGTACAATTCAATTTATATTTTCATCATTAAAATGGATTATAAAATATAAAATAAGTTCATTAAATACTGTGGGAGTTACAAAATTTAATAATTTAAAATTCATTCTAATTAATAATGAAATAGAAAAAATACATTTGTTTTTTTATCGGAAAATTCCCATCTCCAGGGTGGTTTTATTGGTTTGTAAGTTCTTCCTTCACCTATCTCACTCAGCTTTTTTCCGACGTCGTTTCATATCAAAGCGCTTAAACAATGGCGTTCTTGTTGAACAAAACAACCATTGCTTCCCATTTTCGATCTCACTCCCAGGTATTGTTATACATTTTTTCTATAACAAATTGAATCATAATCTTTGCCAGTTTCATGTAACGTTTCGGTTTTCTTTTTTCTTATTCTGAAAATCCATTTTGAGAAATCAGAAGACTGAAGATTCCGCTTCTTTTCCACGCCGTCGATTCCACGTTGAACCTGGTTCTCGTGAAAAAGCTGTAAGGCTTAATTTTATTTATTATTAGATTTGTTAGTATTTTTCACGATCAAGTAATTTTGTGCATCTAGATCACCTATTTCTACTCATAGTTACTTTAATTTAGATTGGTAAAAAAGAAAATAAAAATGGGGTTTGAAAAAGACCTCCTTCATCTGAAGTTAGTGAACAAAAATGGAGGGTTTTATTTTGATCGATACATTTTTTAAATAAATATTGGCATTCGGATTAGGCAAATTTCTGAAATTGATTTTGGTCCTGTCTCCATGAATCTGTCTTTTGACTTAGCTATTGCAATTGATTAGGTAGAGCTTTTGCTACTTGTGGGATAGTTGAAGGACATAAAACAAGTATTTGTATTTTGTTAATATTATTTTTTTTTTTACCTTTGGTGAATTCCTTGTAGAACTTCACTTAACATGCTCATCGGTCTTGGCACATTTGTATTACTTAGCAGACATAAGTTTTGTGGTTTCTTTTGTTTGCTTGTGTATTCATTTTTACTGCTTGGATTTTGATGCAGCTCTTGGCCGAAGATTCAGCTCTGAAACCATTCAAATCATATAAGAAGAGTGTAAAACAGCTCAGAAGGATTGGAGATATTCTGACAGCTGTTGTTGTTGCAGGTATGCTGTCTTAAAACTGATTTTGATTGAAAGAGTGAGGGTTTGTGAATGGAAGTTGAAAGAATTAGATGTGAAAAAAATGAGACTGTGAGGAGTACTTTATTATTTCTTAAGGATTGAAATCGCTTGTTAATGAGCTAAAAGATTCTATGCTTGTTTGAGCTGGACTTTGTTCTGGGTAAAGCAGTCTCGAATCTTAAGTCTGGTAGTTGCTAAATCATTTGAACCGGCTCATGATTTTTCTTTGAATGTTATTTTTGTTTCATTTCAAATTTGTTGGCCTTACGCTCATTCACACATCATTCTAAGTGTTAAATTTATCCTTGTAGTCTCAATAATCAATAAACTAACTTTGAAAACCATTATTTTGAGCAAAACTTAGATAATGGTTTTTGTACTCTTCTTTGAGTTCTCAAAGCAGGTACGATTTGTGAATTCTTTTTTCCAACATCCCGTTGATTCTAAGTTGCACAGTTTTAGAAAAAAAAAATCCATGTAATTGCTTAAACTAAGGATTTGATCTAAGTTTTGTCTGATACGATATTGTCAATATTTTTATGATTTAATCTTACCTGGTTGTTTGAGGAGGGCATGTGTGAGATGAAGCTGTCTTGGTTGTGTTTTCCAAACTAAATTAACCAGATAAATGAACATATAAGGGAGTTTGTTTTTTGGTAAGCTTCAAAGGAAAAATAAATTGTTCAAATCTGTTTGAAGTTGGTTTCTCTGAGGTCAAACTTGTGAACAACTTCAATAAAATGGTCTGAGCCAGATTTATTTTGGCTTAGGCAAAGCTCTCGGTGATTTGGAACTGCACTATGCCTTATGGCTTCTGCATTTTGATCGCTGAAGCATGATCACTTCAAAAGTAAATTTGGATTACTGAATATGATAGGCTATAAAAAGTTTATCTTGAAAATTTCTGAAATACAACATTGGAAAAGAGTACATGGTACTCTTTAATCCTCAGTGTGTAACTTTTGGTTTTTAGATAGTCATTTTTAGAGGGCTTGTTTGTGATAGAGCCAATAGGACATATTTCCTCCTCAGTAATATTCTGTATACATGCTTCCTTTCTAGGCAGATCATTTTCTCATGTGTTAATAACTATAGCATTGAACAAATATGGTTACTTGCATAGTGTTTGAAGGTTTATTTATATAATTACTCTCAGCAGTGAAAAGAATATTCTAGTATTTGCTAAGATGTTTCAAATTTTTGTAAGAATATTTTAGCTTGTTGAAATCTTGATTTCTCAGTTGTTTCTTTTCATGGACACCCCTTTTACTGCATTTTGGCATTGTTCACAACTAGGAACATGTTTGAATACCATGACAGCACTTATTAATTGACGACTCTATATACACTAAATATTCTGCATTACCTATCTGTGTGTATTTGAATATACTCTAGTTGGTGATATGTTACTCCTCCTGAAACAATCATACTAATTTCTCGTCCTGTTCCATCTTTTCAATGTTCTTCTTTTCTTATCTCTGATGTTTCAGGATGCTGTTACGAAATATATGTTAGAGCTGTTACCCGAGAGGAAGTACAGAAACAGTAACATTCTGAAAGTTCTTGATAAAGCGAATATTGGGAGTTGGTTTTGTGTTTTGTTGTACATTGGTGGCAACAATTTGAACTATTATTGGCCATTTTAGAATAAGTACAAAAGTATTTGAACCAAATCGCATGTGAATTAGTAAGTTTTTCACCATTCCAGATTGCTGTCTGTCTGATGATTACAATTTCTTGACTGTTGTGTGAGAAACAGATAGGACTTGTTCAACCAAGTTTTGGCGAGCAGTTGTGTGAGGGGTTGGTTGTGATGATCTATGAAATGTTTAATGCAATTCTATAATCAGGCTTTGCCTGAAATGTCAATGAATCTGATAATCATATTGATGGGAATTGTAATGTGGTGTTGGCCAAATCATATTAATGGGAACTGTAATCTGGTAGTGACCAATATATTTTGGCAGTATCATTTGCCCAGGCTGAAATGCCAACTAACATCTTTTATGCTTATTTGGATTGTAGAGAGGGGGAAATAAAGAGAAAGAATATTAAAGTTGTTTGAATTAAGAAATAAAGTTAGATAAAGGAGTAGAAAGTTAATAGTTAAGAGAATAAAAAATTAAATTAATTAGGTAACATGGTAAATAAGTATGAATTGAAATTGAAAAATGATTTGAAAATAATTTAAAAATTGTTGAGTAATCTAAACAAATCGAAATCAAGTTGATTAAGGTGTTGCTGGACAAGAATGTCATAAAGATCTTATCAAAGAATGGATATTCTTAGAGATCTTTCACTTGACAATATAATTGGACAAATTTGTTAAATTGAAAATAAGGTATTTACTATACATTCTTGATGTCTTAAAGGATGAACATTGGATTTTTACTATGCACGATGAATTAAATCATGTTGTTAGAATTGATGTTTGGATACCTGCACCTAGAACTAAAAACATGAATGTAATAGGTACGAATGAGTTTTTAAAAATAAAATGAATGAACTAGAGACTTGTAGCTAAAGAGTATAATAAAGAAGAACGGATATTGATGAAACTTATGTCCTTGTAGCTAGGTTTGAGGCTGTAGGTTACTTTTTGCATATGCTTGTAAGCATGGCTTTAAGCCTTTTCAAATGCATATCAAGAGTGTCTTTTTAAATGACTTCATCGATGAAGAAATTTATACAACTCAATTTGCTGAATTTGAAAATTATCAAACATCCAAACCGTATATATGAACTGAAGAACTCTTTATAGACTAAAACAAGTCCTGAGACCAGTTGTATGAGAGACTTAATAACTTTCTCTTCATAAGAAAATTTCAAAATGATGGTATTTTTATACAAATTTATATGGATAATGCCACTAATAATTACTTATGTAAAAAGTTTATATAAACGAAAATTTGAGATTTCTAACATACCAGAGTTAGTTATTTTTTAACCTCATGAAGCATGATACTTCCATTGGAAGGATCATGTTTGAAATGATAAGTTAAAATCTAAGTTTTATAACACTTTTTATTAAAGTATGGTTATATGATGTAAACTTTAAAATAATTGATTTTAATCAAAACTCCAATTATAAAATTAAAATAAAATATCAATTAAAGTATACATCTTATAATATTTTTACAGTGGAGCAAAAGTTCATAGAAGATCTTAAAAAGACCTAGTGTGACCAATAAAAGATAATGAAGACCTATGTTCTAGTTGTTCAATTAATTATTTTTATATTTTTAACTGTTAAAAATGTTTTAATATTATAAGACTAACATATTTTGAATTTTGATTTTAATTTAGTGAAATATTACATTTTATAAACTTTCTAAATTTTATTAATTTTAGAAGCTAAAATTACGATATCTTACATTTTGCAGTATAACCTAATTATTATCATTATTTTGAGATAATCAATTTATGAATAAGTGCTGCAGACATACTTCTGTAAAGGGCAGTGAAACACGACAAGTTTCTTAAACATCGCGATAAGTTCGAATCTTGGTAGAAAATAGAAAGAAAAGTGTCACTACTGAATTTGAGACACCTGGTGTGAACATCATCAATGGCACTCTGGTCATTTAATTGCCCCAAATACGTCACCACACTATAACTCACCAAACTAGTTATCATTCTGATTATGATTTACTAGTGAAACTTTTTACTTTTTTATTTTATTTTTGTCTCTAGTAAGTTTGAAAATTAAGTGCATCATATGCAGGACCAACATTTTCAACTGCTCCTCTGAATTTGTCTGAGTCTGAGCTGTTAATTTTACCAGCACACAACTTTGTGAGTGTGAAAAAGAAAAAGTAAAAGAAGAATCTGGGAGGGTAGGAAAGCAAGAAAGAAAAGGTATTCTCTTCATTCAGTGAGGTTGTGAATTGTTCAACTTGAGATGGCATCATTTGCAGGGACTACCCAGAAGTGCAAAGCATGTGAGAAGACAGTGTATTTGGTGGATCAGCTCACTGCTGACAACAAGATCTATCACAAATCCTGTTTCAGATGCTACCACTGCAAGGGTACCCTCAAGGTTTGATGCCACTTTTTCTCTTGCATCACAACTTACCAAGATCAAACTCAAGTCCATGCTAGAAACTTGAGTTTTCTCTTTACGCATGCACTGTGTTTCATCCCCACATGTTTTATTAGAAAACCTTCATCTTATTGTTAGTTTGGCTATAGCTATTTTTTATTTTTTTTTATTCACTTCGTTTCTTAATCTGCATGTTATTGCTTCAGTGAATGGTGAGTGCATCATAACGAAACTTGATTTGGATTGCCTAGTGGAAAATTTGTTCTATTTTCTAGCAGTTACAACACAGGGTTTTGTGCATAATTTCAATCTGATTGTTAGAGAAAGTGAGTAGTTTAGTCATGAAATTGAGGATGGGAGATGGTGGGGGGAGATCAAGATTGAATAGGATGAAGTAAATACATGATTTTGAGAAGGATTCGGAGGATTTTATTATCCTGAGTAGTTGAAGCCTCTTGATTGATCTAAAGAAATAGAATAAAGGCTTTATATTTTTATTGATTGAATTTTATAGCTGCTATTCGCCCATTTTCTTCATTTCTTAAACAAAATACATCATATTCTTCTCTATATGTCATTTGCCATCCCAAATTTGTCCTTTAACGCTAGAATTTCTTGTTCTTGTATGATCATGCATCTGTACACTTTTTGGCGTGATCCAATGAGCACACTTTCGTGTTCTGTTATTATTTCACATATGAAACTTGTGAATTTACCTTTTTCACCTGCAAAACATGTCATTGATCTGAATGCTTTCTTATTCAGGGATTTTCATAAAAGGGGATGCACAATAAATTGCAGCTACTCATTTATCTAGTGTCCTTTTTGATTAGTTTATTCTTTTAATCAGACTCTGTTAGCGAGTCATTAAAAATAGGAAACAATGTCTATATTTGGATGAAAATATGCCATTGTGCAGTAACTTTTTGGTTGAACCTGCAAGCACACCGTGGCATTAGTCTAAATGCTTTCTTATTCAATGTGACATTCAATTGACTCAATGATTTCAGATGTTCTGATTCTGAATGATAGAATCTATAATCCGGTCACATGGAATAGAACATAGTGTCAGTTCAGATGGTTGTTTTTCTTTGAAGCCTAAAGATTGAAATTGTTAAAGATCAAGTTGGTGGATACATCTTAATCCTCTTTGCTTCATGCATCCCTGCAGTTGAGTAACTATTGTTCCTTTGAGGGTGTTTTATACTGTAAGCCTCATTTTGATCAACTCTTTAAGAAGACTGGCAGCTTGGACAAAAGTTTTGAGGGTGAGTTGCTGTTATTTAGCTGTTCTAACACATAATTCTTCAAAATTTCTGTCATTCAGATCATCCTGTTTCTAATTTTATTTCTTCTTGTTTTCTCTTACTTTTATATTTATTACTTGTAGGCATTCCAAGAACTGCTAGACTTGAAAAATCTGCTGATCAGGTATTCCATATCTTTTTAACTTCAAAAATATGTCTTTTCATCTTAGAATTCTTATTCAGTCGTCTTAAATGGAGTTGTTTTTTACACATTTCTGTTTAACTCTTGTATGTAAATTCTCTCTGGGATTTTTCAGGTCCAAACCAATAGCAAGGTTTCGAATTTATTTGCTGGAACTCAGGAAAAATGTGTAGCTTGCAAGAAAACAGTGTACCCAATTGAAAAGGTACATAACTATATTTATCAAAATTTTCTTCATATCAAGCAAAACTGATCGATCTAAATCTTATAAAATCCCAGAATCTAATTCAAGTTCTGTGTATGCTTTCATGAAAGTTGGACCTTTATACCTGTGAAGAAGACACTAGACACCTAATTTCTTTGCTTTACATTATTAACTTTTGGTTCCCCTCTCCAACACCATTTGATTTGTGTTTCTTATTCAAATCTAGATCTAGAATCTGTGCAAGAACTTATTTAGACTTAAATTCAGCTCATGCAGAAATGAAAAATAATTAGCCAAACCTCTGATACTCATCATAGAGAGCCAATCTAGCAAATGTTTGCTTAGAACCATTGGAAATCTGAGCAATGCTTCTTTGGCTTTGACCACCTGCTGTATTCAATGTTTTTCTGATGTCAAATATTGAATTGGTACAGAAGACTAGCCATTAGAAAAATGTTTGCATCTAAGGTGACTTCTAACTGTTAGACAGTGTAAAATCTTTACACTAATAATGTAATTAACACTAAACTGCTAACTTTAGCAACATATTTAGTGTTTTACATCATAGTATGTCTTATATTAATATCCACTTTTCTTTCTCAGGTAGCTGTTGATGGAACATCTTACCATAAGGCTTGTTTCAGGTGCACTCATGGAGGATGTGTAATTAGCCCATCAAATTATGTTGCCCATGAACACCGTCTCTATTGTAGGCACCATCACACTCAGTTGTTCAAGCAGAAAGGTAACTTCAGCCAACTTGACAAGCAAGAAAATGATGAAGGGGTGACTGAGAACACAACAACTGAGTAATAGCATGCATGCAACTTTCAAATTACAGTGGCAATACAAGTTCAGTTGACTCTTTCAGGAACATATGCCATTGTTTCAATCCACATTTCTCTCTCTTTCTTTTGTATGTGAAAAAATTTTGCTAGACAAATTTTGGGGTTAATAATTGAGAAGTTATAGATATTTCAGCATAATCATATGGCTGACAAATCTGTATTTTGCTTTGAAGGTTTATGAAGCTTGTACTTTTCATTACTGTGGTAAAATTTTGTCTGCTCTGTAAATTTCCTTTTGCTTTTGGTTAGTCACATAAAAAAAATCAACCCTTTTGTATCAACTTGATGAATTTGTTCATAATTTTACTTTAATTGACAACTAGGAATACATTAGAAAGAACTATTTGTTATAAAGTTGTAGGGTAGTTCTACAATTTCTGAACAATGTAAAGTGATTGAGCTTAAGACATAGGATTATATATAGGTGCTTTTAAATTTACTTGATTAGTTGATGCAACAAGTAGAAAGTCTTTCATAATGCATGGCATGGTAGTTGACATTGTTACCTACATGCTTTGCTTAGTGATGCTTGGCAAAAGGAAAAGAAAGATTCTGGATCAACTTTTAAGCCTATTGGTTTCCACATTTTCGTGCTCTCTTGTAATCATTGGTCTCTTTCACTGCTTCCATACTTTTTAGTTATGTTTGCTGAATTTTCTTTCAACCGAAATCTCTCTGAGCAGAAGGCAAAAAGAAGAGAGCTTTTTTTTCATCATTTGTCTTTCCCTTTATTACAATATATATATTAAAGATGAAGAGAGTGAAACAAAGTATGAGAAACAAACCATATATAAACCCAAATAATACAAGCTGGAATCGAAACTTACTTGTTATACCATGAATTAAAGTAGTTTTGAGAAAATATTAGGCATGTACGACATATTATAACTTGTTTCATTAGATTAAGGGTATACTATCTTCTTGAAACGTTTTGAATTTCGTTTTAATACCATAATTTAAATTTTGACCAGTTAAAAATCTTAATTTTGTTCTCTATCACCACTTTTAGTAGTAAAATTATTATCATGTACGAGTTATATTGGTAATCCAGTTATGTTATTCTGAAATTTGAGGGATTATCATGTTATGTTTTACAAAACGTGTTTTTAATAATTTATTATCAATTGGCACAAACAAAACAGTGACTAATTATTTAGTATTGCTTATCAAACTTATTAAAAAGATAACATGTTAAGTTGTCATTATCATTATTATGTCATAAGATATAAAACAAGTGGCAATAGAAAAACCATAATATTTAACAAGTCAAATTTAGGGATAGAAATATAAACTAGTCTATAAACTAAAATAAAATTTTATCATCATATCTCTTTACGTATGGGTATATGATCAATATGGTATGATCAATATGAAATATGGGTATATGATCAATAATATATTCGATAATTGAGAGACGCATGAGATCTAATATTGGATGATAAAAGTCTTGACTTCATGTCAAATTTAATGGACGATTCATATAAACCTGGTATTTAGGAATATATGAATATAATTGATCAAAATGTATTTAATAAGATTTCACTCCATGAATCTAAGTTAGGTTAAGATCCATTATCAAGTAATACATTATTTTGTAAGACTCTTAATTTTAATAATTGTTTTAAAGCTTATAAATATAATATCGGGATCATTATTCAAAGAGTCTCATGCTCCGACTTAAAGTAACTTTTTTATTAAAGTTCTTTTACTAGAACATTTTGGTGACTATCATGGTTGGTAAAATTGTTCCTATAGAGAAAAAAAAAAAATCCTTCCGCAGATGCAAAACATATCAATGAGAGGATCAATAATGAATTCCTAACAAGATGGGAGAGGATGACACTTTTGACTTTGTAAAGGTCATGTATATAATGAAGGATCTATGGCAGCAAACAGAAGAGGCTTGATAGAAAGTCATAAAGGCTAGACAGGAGCAAGAACAACTTCACAAAAAGAATGAGGAATTAGTAAACAACGAAATGGCTAATGGAAAGAGGATGTAATGAGGTAAGATAAAAAAATAAAATTGTAATGGATGAACACTGATAATTGAAGAAAGATTATAAAATCTGTGTATGTATTATTGAAAGAAGATGTTGGAAGAATGTGTCTTTTGATGTAATGAGGGGTTAAGACAGTGACCGATTTATGTGGAAATTGGTCTAAGTATGAGTCAAATAGGAAGAGTAAATAAAGGTTTCAGTTACCAAGTTTGTTGGTAACAGAGTTCCTAGAATGGTGGTCGATTATTAACTGACTTCCTATAATATAGGTCGGTTGAATACTGATATTTAGAGTAGTCGGTTTTAACCGAAATTAGGTTTACATTTCTGTTTTTCATTCATGTATAAATATACGTTCAGATCAATGAATAAAATATCCTTGCACCCAAATATATCAACAGAAGACGAACAGATTCGAACAGAGAAGTACAAAGAATATAACATTCAAAGATAATAGAGAGCAGAAACAGAATGTCACAGCCACCTCCCTCTCCTCTCCTCTTAATTACTATATATTTAATAATATCCATCACACACATAATCCTTCATGAGTAAATTGGACTTGGGCATTCTTACACTACACTTTTTCTGTTACCCACAATCATTGCATCACTTGACACCTCTTCATTATTCTTCTCCCTACCCACTTCCTTAATTGCCCTTGTGTTATTTTCACTTGTGATATTGCCTCCCCCTTTAAAATCAACCTTGTCCTTAAGGTTGAAGTCAGAATAAGCTTGTTGCATATAGGTAAGTTGATAAGTGCAAAATTTCGGTATTCTTAGACATGAGAAGACCGGAATTTATGAGAGTTTAAGTATTCTTAAGGAAATATTTAACCCCAAATATAGAGTTTTTGGAATCGCATGTAAAAACTAATTCATGAGTAGAAAGAATCCAATTAACTGCAGTTGTTGTGGCTTTCAGGAAGAAAAATATGAAGACAAATAAAGATTGAAAGATTGGCGAAGAAAAGAGCTGAAAAGACAAAGCAACACTCGCCCATATTCGCCCATAGCTCGCCCTAGGCGAATACAAGCCAGAATGACAGGAAGGTTCAGATGTCCTCGCCCTCAGTTCGCTCCAGGCGAGGAGGTTTTCGCCCGGGTGAGGATATTTCGCCCCGGGCGAAATTACTCCAGTGAGCTCCATGAATTTTCGCCCGGGCGAGGACATTTCGCCCCGGGCGAAATTACTCCAGTAAGCTCCATGAATTGTCGCTCCAGGCGAGGAGCTGTGGCTCAGGCGAAAAGTCACTGGAGTTGAACCAAGAATGCATATTTAGGGTGAAAGAGGGAGAGAAAAGGGGATCTGAAACTTGGAGAAGCAAGAAGAAAAGCATAGAAGTGACGAAATCCGAGCGGGAGCTTACGGTTTCTCAAGCGATCTTCCGTTGTTGAGTTGTAATGGCTGCCATGGGTAGCTAAGTCTTCATATCTTGGGATTGAATGTAATCTTTTCGAAACTCATCTGTACCTTGGATCTTGATTTATAATATTCAGTTTCTATTCAGATTTGGTATTTCCCTCTTGTTCTTCATGCTTGATTGTGTATTTTATGGAATCTTGCCTTTCATTCTTGAAAACTACTGGAAAGTGATTTTGAGTTTATGACCTAGAGGAAATACGTGATAAATTGGGATTCTAGGAATAGGGTTCCGACTTATTGTATGCAAAACATCGTCTTTTAATGCTGGATAATCGATTAGATAGCTGAGGAATCCGCATCTTTGAAGTTCTCTTATGAATCTCAGATTTGAGGAATCAATCTGGGTGATTTTTGCATGTGCTTCAAAACTGAATAGTTACCGGTGTTATGTTTCATTATTTGATTAAGTTACAGAT
>Ga0209700_105575_pt1 | contig 20985 bp, 10 predicted proteins | sample SiratroredBW_FD_187528 | JGI IMG/M metagenome (GOLD analysis project Ga0209700, IMG submission 187528) | Root nodule microbial communities of legume samples collected from California, USA - Siratro red BW (SPAdes) (version 2) | ecosystem: Host-associated > Plants > Roots > Nodule | place: USA... | reverse complement strand
TTAAGTTCTAACAACTGTACTGGTTTAGATGATTAACGGGTGTCCTTCTCCGCAACATAAAGAAGAAAGCACTTTTAATAATAAATTTTACATTCGTTATTGAAATGTACTATAGAGAATCTATCCAAAATAATTTTCCATCTTCCCATTTTTCCACTGTCCACTGAAAAGGAAAAATCTTTTCATTTCATTTTTTGATCATTAGTTTTATCTCCTACCAAACATTCTAAAAGCTAAAAAAACTAGAGATTCTTTGGTACACTCTGTGCAATTACATACAACTAGTAGCTAACTTTTAGCTGTGCAATTACATACAAAAATACCTTTTTAATATTTTTCGTGAGTAGGACTCATGTGCAAATATTAATCCTTAATTTTTAAGAGGCTTAGCTTCACAAGAAAGGATGAGTACTGGATAAACCTTGTAGTATTTGGGGGATGGTGATGAATGCCTTTTATCTGTTTTTAGTTTTTTTTTCTTCGATTTATTATCAGTTAGAAAATTTTATTTTGAGTCTTACATTTGATTTTGCTCGCTGATTGGTTGATAAGGCAGATTGAGGTTGGTCATTACGGGGTAAACTGCCCACAAAATACACACATATATATACACTTGAACTATGTAAGGAAATTAATAGTTATTTTATTGATAACAATTATACCAATAACATTCTCATCATTTATATTTGTAACAATCAATCTTTTTAAAATAAAAAAAATAAAATAAAATTATGCTGAAATGAATAGGAAAATTCTAAAGATATTTTCTCCTAATTACTACGAAGATATTGTGGATATTCTTTTATCCTAATAACTATGTATGTATATTGAAGACATGTATTAGGCGAGAGATGAGAGAGTGAAGGAAGCAAATCTTGGCCTTAATTAAACTTTACCATTCAAGCATGGTAACATGGCTAATATTAACATCCTCTTCATCATGTTGTCAACTGAATTAAGTTATAACTTTTTGTGTGATTTTATGGTTTCACTATGATATATATTTATATTTACTATGGTAGTATGTTAAATTTTAGAGCTACATAGCTTAAAATCTCTGGCTCTATCATTGTTGGTTGATACACCAATTAAAACCTTTTTTCGTAAAAGGTACGAGCATTAGATATTTGCCTATCTTTTGGTGCCTTGATGGTATGCGTTTTTCCACTTTTCCTTCTGGTTTGCAGGTAACGTGTTACAGTCAGCATTTTGGTATGGACTTGTTGTCCATTTCAGGATTTATCCTATAATTTACTCTATTCCTATAATCCTGGTTCTTGATCCGAACTTCTTCCCATCTGATCAGAAACCTGTCTTAAGGAACTGGAGTGCTGTTCAGGGAGACGGACCAAAAGATGGGAGTGGCTGGCATACTTTACACTATCTATTTAAAAGCATATTCACGTGGAACAGGCTGATATTTGGACTGGTCTCAGGATTTGTTTTCCTCTTTTGTACCTGTCTTTTCTACTGTTTATACGAGTGGGAATTCCTACACGAGGCTCTGTTGTACCATCTTACTAGAACTGATCCAAGGCATAACTTCTCCATCTATTTCTATCACATATATCTTCATTATGGGCATGATACTTCAGTGGTGGAAAAACTTATCTCCTTTTTGCCTCAATTTTTGGTTCAGCTGGTTCTTATCTTCTGTTTTGCAAAAGATTTGCCATTTTGCATATTTGTGCAGACCGTGGCCTTTGTGGCATTCAATAAGGTTTGTCAAGTTACATTTAATTAAAGTCCCACATATAGACTTTAGCGAATCAGGTTGTTTATTTCAAACATAGTCATATCTGTAGTGGAGGCTTAGAGGTCTTTTGGTAATGGTCCCTTGATTAAGATTTGGAGTCCATAGAATATCTACAAATAATTATAAACAAGAAAAGTAAGAGAATATGTTATTGGGTAAATCTTATTTAAAACAATGGATTTATTCTCAATTATAGTCTAAGAAAGTCAATGTTAAATACTAAGTGTGAATGAAAATATACTCATCACCCCTTTAGCATGTTTCCTTATGTTATAGCATATCTGATATTTGTATATTTTGCAGGTGATTACAGCCCAGTATTTTGTTTGGTTCTTTTGCTTGTTGCCCCTAATACTTCCTTGGAGTAAAATGAAACTTAGATGGGATGGGTTATCTTGCATTCTTTTGTGGATTGGGGCTCAGACCCATTGGTTGATGTGGGGCTACCTGCTTGAGTTCAGGGGTAAAAATGTTTTCTTACAGCTTTGGGCAGCAAGCTTACTGTTTCTAGCGGCCAACATATACATCCTCGTCATGATTATTTGTAACCATAAATATGCTTCAGTTTTCAAAGCTCTAGAGTATGCTAACTCCAAGAATGCAGCTAAGCTTGAGTGAGTGACCTTGACACTGTAAATGATTTCAATTTTTATACTTGTGCTTATTACATGTCACCTTCTGTTTTTGGAAGTTAACAGTGCAAGTTCATGACTACAGTTGAAGTTTAGAACCAACAGTCATGTCAAAATTCGTGGATAATTATATTTTAAACGTGAACGAGTTGGTGAATCAATGCATTCTTGTTTTGTTAACCCTGTAGTTTTTTTTCAATGCATAATCTTAATCAATGAATATATTTTTATCGCTGTCATCTTTTTGTTCTTGATCTGAACTTGTAGAATTGACCATAAGATCTTTTGGGAAACTCTCCTTTTTCCCCTTCGCTGTATTTGAAAACATGTCAATGACGAATTCATGTTTAATCAAGGGTCAAAATTCCTGTCAAGTAACCCCTGAACCCGAACTAGTTTTGATGGACAAACTTGTTCACTGGTTTTGTCCCTAAATATAGATGGTAGGTTCAGTTTGTCTGACTGTAAGCTGTCAAGGAGAAAGAGTAATTTATTTTATGAAGGAAAGTAAAATTCTAGCTTACCCAATACCCATCACTGCCTGAAATAAAAAAATATATATTCTCATCAATTTAGACTTGACAGTTTGAGCAAACTTGTTCCTTCATATTACGCAGTGTTTCCACCATAAAAGGTGATAGTAGCTCTTTATAGTTTAATCGTGTATATACTCTATTTATGCATTCCACTATTATATAAAAGCTCTAATCATCATCAAAATCAATTTCCACTCCACTATTACATAAAACATCAGAACATGCCTAATGGTTAAATTGATAGGATTGCTGGAAATAGAGCAGTTGCTGAATATATTATTAGTTCTAGCATAACAGATATGCATATTTTAAGTGTAAAGAAGCCAATAGGAAGCCTGGCAAAAACTTGCATATTAAACCAACAGCTAATGTCCTTCAGGCTTCTATTTCATACTTCTCCGACATTTTCGTGATTACTGGACAACGTAATATAAGGTGAAATTTTACGCAAACAATAATGCTAGATGAGAATTGTCATGAAATGAAGATAAAAAGATGATGGTATCTGAGGTATACCATGTGAGATGTGGTGTACCTAAACAACATCAAGTCATTGCTCTTTGAATTTATTGTTGCTTTAAAGGGTAGCTGAGATTCGTCAACTACAACCTGTAAAAAAGGCAAGGGATGTTCTCATTTGGGAAGTTGTGTACTGGTCCTTAGTGTTGTCCGGCTTAGGCAAAGCTCTTAGTTGAAACGAGACCACACATTGAGATGAAGCCACACAGAAAACAATAGTGGCCAAACTTCACGGCTCATTCTGCAGACATTCCACCAGCCTTCTGATGCTGAAAAAGATTGTGTCTGGCAGAGTGTGGTGAGGTTAGAAACAAGGGACTCGTTGGGGACCTTCTTCTGTGAGCTTGAGGTTTTCTAATGTTGAAACCCTAGAGGCCTAAGGCATGGTAAGACTAAGGTTGTCCTTTGGCCATTGGAGCGAAGTCAGATCAGACAAATAGCAATCACCTCCAATGCCAAAAAGGTACCGTGGCTCCTGCAGTTTCATATTTTTTTGGAGCAACTGATTGGTATCAATATGTTTTTATTTTGTATGTTTTAGCAAATTGGTGTATATGACCTTAGTTGTCCCAAATTTATATGGTGAGTTAACCATATATTAGCATAAACTAATGAGGGATGACATTGATATGAATGCTTGTGATGAAATTTAGACAAATATGCTGATGGGTAACTTGAAGTGTCGGAAGTTTTTGTTTTTGTTGGATGCATAATCTTGTAGCTTGAAAGATGGGTAGAAGTTCTTAATATTAGCAAGCCTTAAAACTCGAACTACCTAATGACAATGGAATTTCAGGCAATATGTGATACATACTGAGAATGAAATATATCTCAAGTGTTTCTGTTGAATTGCTTGTTCATTGATCAAAATGACTAATTTAAATAGCATATTCAATTAAAATAACTACATTTGTTCTAGCTAGGTAGAAAAAAGTTCAGGACTGTACTGTAATCAATTCTTATTATAGAGGAAGACAAGAAATCATTCACAGTATACTAGATTTGTGTACTAGGATTATCTTTCTTTCTTCTACAGCATAGGCCCACAGCATAGGCCCTCTAGAATTTCTTAATGGAGAAATAAGTTTTTTCGACCAACATCGAACTCTGTTTTAACATTATACTTTTAATTTCTCTTGTTCTTCACATTTTTTATTTACGAGTGATATTCGATGAGGTAGATCAAAATTAGGCATTTTAAGGGGATTTTAACATTAGTATGAAGCTTGATCTCAGGCTATGCTTTTAATGTTTTAGGTTAAATGCAAGATTGTAAAATAAGTTTCGTGATTTTATAAATTACTAGATAGGGGTATCAAGGACATATTATCTTCTTTCACCTCTTCTTTTTGGTAGTAACATGGTTTTTTTGTCATCTTTTTTCATGTTCCTTCTGCAAAAAATTTGGTAAGCATATTTTTCTTGGGATTAAATCTAGAGTATTAAAAATTTGGTAAGCATGGTAATGCATGTGACCCAACAATAAATTTAAGCTAAGCTTTGTAATTGCATTAGAATTTGGGCATAAGGTCTGACTCAACCGTGAGAATTGCTGAAGCATTATAAGGATTTCCATTGACTTTGTCTCCTGTCAATATGGAACTAAACACACACTGCACATTGAAGGTAGCCCAAAGAGGCTGTAAGTAAGGTGGGCTAGGACTCATTGCAATTAGGTGACTTTGCGACATAAAATCCTAATTTTGGATACAATATCTTTATTTAGATTTTTTTTTTTTGAAATTAACACATGATGCCACAAAAACTGTTTTATCTCACTATTTGGTCAACTATGAGTAGCTTTACATAAATACTATCTGACATTGTTGTCTTTGTTTCAGTTAGAGTGCACAGAGAATTGTAAGACCTTTCATATGTGCTTATGCATGCATTGTTAAGCTCTATAATTTTCAGAGAAATACATACCTTTTATGTGTGCGTGTATATATATTATGTACAGTTTACAGAATGATAAAATCTTGGGGTCTTCTCGACAACACGTTGCAATTGGTTTCGGGCTGATGCAATTTCTCTGGTGCAAACTTTTTTTTATAATGCATCTAAGAAGTAAGGTTATGTGTATTGAGTTATTCATGGCATATCTCTTTCCATAACGAGGATATCATTTTCTTTTTCCTATGACTGCAAGTAAGAAAGCTTCATTTTTGTATTTTTCCAATTGCTATTATATGCTCCGTTTTGTATCGATGTGACTTGAAGTTACTTCAGAGAACGAAAGTGGAAAGCATAAATACACAAGGAACAAGAGGATATGTCACCCATTTAATAGGAAGAGGTTGTGGGGTGGGAGTGGAAAGAGAAAGAAAGATGGAAAAAAAAGACTAAAAAGTTAGGCTGGATGGATAACGAGAAAGTGAGTAGAAAATGAGTGAGGGAAAAGTTTGTATATGATGTGATTATGGAATTGGAAAAAATAAAAATTAAATGTTTGATTTAATAATTTATTAAAATACTTTTAAATTTATTTTGTTAATATTAATTTTAAATTATTTAATTAAGCATGTATGTTTATACTTAAATGAGTTTAATTTAATAATGTACTAAAATGGTTTTAGATTTATTTCGTTGAAACTAATTTTAAATAATTTAATTAAGTATATATATATATATATATATATATATATATATATATATATATATATATATATATATATATATATATATGTGTGTGTATGTATAATGAATTGGAGAAAAGAGTTGTAAAATTTTTATGAAAGTAACGTTAAAACTTAATTTTCCATGTATAACTTGATGTCATACTTTAAAAAATTGTATCAAATTAGTGCTAAAATATACTATAATTTTGTATTTATTTTATACACATGCATGCTTATAATGGAACTACACATGCAGTGTTAAATGAAACCACATATAATTAATTACGTCTCATTAAATAATCGATTATATACCCCGTTACAATGTATTGAGACATAATCAATTATACTCTCATGTATAATCAAATTTGTTTCATTATTGTTCTAAAAGGGCACTACTCCTCCTCCCCTTCCTCTTTCTTTCTCCACATTTCAAACCAAAACCACAAATCTAAACGTGAACATATTTTTCCACCCTCTTTTCTATATAAACAGTACTTCGTTAGATCCAAACGCAATATAAAAGAAAATAACACTCATTTATGTTATAAAGAATTTTAATAATACTCAACTTTCTTAAAGAAAAATTAGTGATTCAATTAACAATTTTCTCAAGTCACTTACACTTTTACTTGATACATTTTCTAGCTTTTATTAACATGTTTTGTTATTTAAGTTAAAAACATTAAAAAAAAAATAAAACAAAAGAAGTTACCATTTTGTTTCTAGAAAAAATATAAACATTTACATTTATCTACAAAATAAATTTTTAGCTAGATAAATTCTTGTAGTTTGTTATTGTCGTTGTTATACTCAACTCTTTTTTTTTTTTTTTTTTTTTTTTTTTTTTTTTTTTTTTTTTAATTTATGTTAGTGATCTTTTACTAAATGTATAGTGAGTGCGTTAAATGTTGTCCAACATTGTAGGTTGGATTGTTGCTCACTAAGCATACATGTTGTTCCTAGCACTGTTAGAAAAATTATTAAATGTGATTTTAGTTAAATTGTTTATTTATGTGGAATTGTTTTTTTTTTCATTCTAGTATAATTTTTTCATAAATTTTTTAAAATGGGTAATTTTTTTTATTTCCGTTATGGGTAAATAGTGTAAAGTTGGCATGATCACGATTTTATTATGAAGAAATTGTACCATCATATTACAATTTTATTTAATTGAGAATGAAATCATGTTATTATGGCAAGATTTTAGTATAAATGATACGATTAATTTGGATTAATTGATTAATTGAAATTATATTATAATGGCATGATTTCAACAATTTTTTTCAACTAAAATCTTGTTGATATGACAAGTTTCATAATAACATGATTTCAATTATTTTTTTAATTAAAATTTTGTTGATTTCAATTTTATTGTACTGAAATATGATACGATTTTATTTCAATAGGATTTTTTAATTTTCATTATGAGTAAAATAAAATCGTGTCATGATGACACGATTTCTTCATAATAAAATGACTTAACACTATTATGAGAATTTTGTGAAAAAGTTACACTAAAATAAGAAAAGAAAAACATGTGAAATTGGTTAATAAGTATCTACAAGTTTTTTTTGAGATAAGTTGAAATTGACCCATGCTTTGAGGGTGTCAATTACAATAAATTACGAATTACTTCAAACTGTATTGAAAGCCAAAATAAATGGTAATTTAGTTTAGAAAAGTTTACTATGGTATCATAGTTACCATTACAACACAAAAATAAACTTAGTAAATACAATCATATTAAATTACAACAAAAAAATAAGTGAAATAAGACAATAAGTTTCAAGCATATTAATATATATATATATATATATATATATATATATATATATATATATATATATATATATATATATTTCACATTTGGTTTAGACTTAAGAGTTAAAGTTAATATGAATTGCGTTAGAATCCGACCTAGATTGAGGTAATGTTTCTCATTTGTCCATGAGGTTGGGGCAAATTTAGTAACTTAATCTCAATTAATTGTTCCAAAATTTTAGTATGTGATTGTTGAAGATTTGAAACAACTTCATACATATTTTTTACAGTTGCCTTTGTAGCTTTTTTTTTTTTTTTTTTTTTTTTTTTTTTTTATCCTTCTTTAAAATTGGATCAATTGGACATTCGTCATACTTACACGTTCTCTCAATGTGTCCTATAAGGCTACAAGAGTAACACTAAATAACTACGTACTCTCTCTTCAACTTGTTGTTACAATATTATTCTCATTCTTATTTTTTAATATTGGATAACATTTAATGTTGTTCATCCGTTAATGAAATTACTAATGAAGAAAGAAGGACAAACATGCCAACGACAACTAGTTAGAGGAATTCTCTTGCCTAAAAATTTCTGACAATTTTAACTTGAGTGACAAGACATGTAAGAGTGAAAAAAAAAAGTTTTTAGCATAACATTTACCTTGAGTTTGGATGAAGGGATCAACAAGGATCCACTGTACTAGAAAATGGATTTGCATGGATGAAAGACTCTTGGTTCAAGTAATGGGTGACAATAGAGAATCGAAGGTTTGCGGGAGAGCATCATTGGCTCATGCAAGAGATTTCCCACGAAAGCCACCTCAATCGAAGTAAAATTGCACATTACCCCTTCAATCAATGTGCTTCATTGTTCCATGCACAACGCTTTTAACTATGCCATGCAAAGAACCTTTCATTGTTGCGATTACTGTCTTCGTCGTTGGACGAAGTGAGGTGGTGGTCATGAGAGTACTGCAGAGGTGGTTTCGGGAAAGCTTGGTGAGAGTGCTGCCTAGAGGTAGAAGATGATTGATAATTGATTTTTTATAATCGATTATATGTAGTTTTTTCAAGAGATAGTAGATTATTTGAGGTAGCATAATCAATTATATATAGTTTTTTTAGAAAATAATCGAATATGACATATACACATGTATATTTTTCACCCTGCAATGGATTATGACTCTTGAATAATCAATTATACTTGGTTGTATTTGTTATATTTATCTCTTTTCCATCTTATTTTACAAGGATAGATTTGTAATTTATAAATTTATCAATTAAAAAAATAAAAATATTAATAACACATATCATGTCACTAAGTGATTTTTTTCTTAGATACCTTCAAATCTAACTATTTATCTTTTAATCAAAACAATCTCATTATCTATTTAAAATCTATACAAATATATTTAAATTCACTCTCTCAAATTTACTCTTTTAATTAAATAAAATCTTAATTTGTACTGAACCGTTATTAATAAAAAGAAAAACTTGAATAAAAAAAAAACTTTAAGAGTTCAGTACCTTTAAAATTATTTGAAATATTTTAACAACATGAATACTACTTTACTTTTTTATTTTTCTTTATTCTTCTTTATTGTCACTTCTTTATTTTTCTTTATTCTGATTCAAATTATGGTTTGTCCGGTTAGTCACATCAAAACATAGACAATTTTGAATCCAAATTCTATAGTCATTGAAAATTTTTGAATTTAACTTTAGATATAATTTAATTTTATAAATTAATTCAATGAGTTTATATTGTCTAATTTAATCGATTTAATGAATTGGCAAGGTGGTTAGATAGTTTACTTTTAGGAGAACTACAAGTAGGTCAAATAAATTTAATAAAATTTAAGAAAAGGTTAGCCATAATATAAAAAGTAAGAATCTCGTATGTTTACGTTACTTTTATTTTAAAAAACATCAATTATAATATTATGTACACTAAGAACATTAAAGTAATTTTATCTATTTTGACATGTAATTTGTTAATTTGTTAATAACTATTTTTAAAACTTAAATGAAAAACAAAAAAAAATATTAGCGTAACACACATAAATAAATAAAAAATTAAAAATTAACTTTCTTGGGGTTAACAGTATGTAATAATACTTAAAGGTGTCAATGTAGTACGATCTAAAGAAAATATCCTTTAAGTACAAGGACTATTTCATGCAAGAATCAAAGTTTAGACTTTCTCATAGAAAAAAAGATATGAAGTGTAATAATGACTATATTTTTCAATTTCATTATTAAATTTTCAATTCATTCTGATTTTTATTTTGTGACAATGGAAGAATGGAACTAGACTGCATGGTATGTGTTACACATGGCAGGGTTCTTAACACACCAAAGTGGCTGAATAGGCTCAGCCCCTATTCCTCTGCTTACCATTCTGCTTCTCCATTCATTCAGTCTATCTGTGGCCTCTGCATATCTCTTCACACCCTTTTCATCCCTATTTCCTGACCACAGTGACTCAGCTATTGCAGAAGCTCTTGGCCAAACTCTTGCATCCAAAACAGTTGCATCAGCTTGTTCTGACCACAGTGCCACCTCCCCTCCCAAAACCAACTTTGCTTCTTCCTCACTCAGCCCATATGTTATGTCATAGTTGTATATGGTTTGCCATGTCTTAAAGGGTGCACACCAAGAGCCACCATTGCCTGTGTTTCCCTCTTGCTTGTCATAAGCACTATTGTTTCCAACATAGGTGCCATGTCCACAATCCAGATAGTAGAAATCAGCAGATGACACAATGGTTCTGTATCCTGCAGAAACTATCTTCTTAGTGTGATCATGTCCTTTGAGCCATGTCTGCAATATCACATGCTCCTTTGGTAGGATTGTGGATGGCACATGGACTGTGTCATCTAGTAAAACATCTTCCCAATAGATAACGGTGCGGTTGAGGGCAACAATGTGAGGGAGGGTGTTGTTGATATACTTCTCAAGAACTTGGTTGAGGGTTCCACCATTTGCTAGATGTTTCTGAATTGTCGAGTCAGTTTTCCAGCAACCTGGTATAATCTCATCAGCACCTGAGTGGAAAAATGGTTCTGGGAACAATGTGGTTATGTCATGCATGACATTCTTTAGGACTTGGTAAGTCTTAGGGTTTAAGGGGTTCAAATGTCCTGTTCCTGGTTGTGAAGCTAGCCTCTCAGACCAATCACTTCCAGCTGGCCACCAGAACATGTTGGCACAGGTTACAATGTCAGGGTGGGCTAATGCCCAAGATGCTGTGTGTCCTGCAGATATGCAGTTCATACCAATCAGTGATTAGCATAATTCTCAGAATTTCTATCTTGTGAAGCTAAATTATGTGAAAGAGAATAAGGAAAGGTATGGTTTTCAATCAACAGGGTATCACTGATAAAACAATGTTTTGCACTTGGTAATCATACAAAAAGGCTTAGTTAATTGGCCTTATGATTACACTATTTTTCAGTGATTAACATTCTTATGGGGAGTTTTATCCTGAGATTCTTCATGCTTTGCTAATATACACTATGTTTCAATCACTATTCCTAGAAGCATAACATTGTAATATAAGTAAAGGAGATTTGAAGTCTTATTTATTTTAATATAAGGTCTGTTTTTATCCATAAACACTTTTAGGAAAGAAAAATGAGAAGGAAAAATTTTAAATTAGGTTTTTAATAGGCTAAAATTAGCTTATGCATAAATTTAAAGACTAGATTTTAGAGAAATTAGTAGGAAATAACTTGTATAAATTAGTTTATGCATTAACTGAGTTTAGCTTTTGGAGAAGCTGATTTCACTTTTCATTCTTAATTTACTTATCTAGAAGAATATATGAAAAAAATTCTTCAAACATCATAAAATGAGAAAAAGAAAATACTAACTCCTAAAGTAAAGATCCTGCTATATCAGCAATGAAGCTAAGGGTCACAGAAGAAGGAGGAGTCTTTTAGGTAACCGAATATTCATTACAGTGGGATCCCCATTCAGACATAAACTCTGCAAATTGCTTCACTTCATTCAACACAATGGTAGGATCCCATTCAACTTTTTATATAAGAGATCTACTATTCAGGGTAATAGTTCAGACACATTAGTAATAAAAGTTGCTCTGTGGTGCAGAATGAAGAGATTGATCTTCCCAAACTTGTAACATTTTTGGTTAAAAAGAAAGCGTCTTCCTAACCTGGAATGAGATGCATAATGGTATCATCATTATACGGTTAAGGATGTGTCTCTCAACTGCTAATTGTTTGAAACTCTGACAGTGAAAAATATATACTTAAGCAACGTTTTGTTTTTACAAACACACAAGCACCATAAAGTAAAAGTCAGCATGAACTTGATTGAAACATGCTTTTTATGAAAAAGTCACTCAATGAATTAATGAAAAATGAAAAAAGTAGAATGAATCCTCTAGTGTTCAAACCTTGTGTCTATATCTCTGCTTCTGCATACATGATTAGACATTAAAATGGTGCAGATAAATAGACACAAAATTTGAACATAACCTATCAGATGCTGAAATTACAATTGATTAATTAGTCAACCAATTACTGTTATTCTTTTCCGTTTATCCACTATATCACAAGGTACAAAGTTTATTAAAAAAAGTAACACCATCTAACCATACTCTTCTATACACATAGACCACAACTGTATGAACAAGGAATTTGATTATCTAGCAACCATAACATACCATGTTAGTCTAATTACTGTAATTTAAGAGCAGCTGGCTTAACTCCAAGAAAAGACGAACATGGGGAGAGGAACACCTAATTAATCAGCCAATTAATCAATTCAGCACCTGTTTATCAAGTTAAGAAATTTCCTAAAAACCAAGAAAAGCCTCCAAAGTAAAAGAAGTTGTTTCTAACCAGGTGTGTCAATCTCAGGAATCACACGAACCCCATGATCAAGGCCAAATTCTACAAGTGTTTTCACATCCTGGGGTGTGTACACCATGTGAGGTGCATAAGCTCCCTTTTCAGCCAGCCGAGGCTCTGAAGGCAGCACCAAAGGGAAGGATTCTGCGTCCGTGAGATGCAAGTGGAGCACGTTGAGCTTGTTCATGCTCATAGCTTCTACTGTCCTCAACAAGTCCTTCATGGGGTAGTAGTTCCTTGCAGTATCCACCATGAGTCCACGATGAACAAAAAGTGGAAAATCCCACACCTGCACTCCCACTGCAATTTGTGTAGGATTATCCCATGCGAGCTGGGAGAAAGTCTCCAAACCTCGCATGGCACCCCACACAGTTTCTGCAGTGAGAGTGGCATGAGAAGGAAGGATGGAGAGAGTATAGGACTCGTTAACACCGTTAACAAGTCCTGCATGAGGGTCCACCACTTCAATACTCAGGCTTTGAAGTGGTGGAAGGTCCTTGGAGATGTTTATTCCTAGAGGCACAAGAGGGTGGTGGTGTTCGGATTTGAGGAGGCTGTGGTAGTGACAGATGGCGGCGGAGAGGTGTTTGTGGTGGTGGATGGTGGTGGTGAAAATGGTGAAGGAAGAAGAGAGGAGGGTGGTTTGGTATGGTGGGGACCATGTGAGGTGCCTTGGTTTGGGCCACACATTGATGCTGGTGATTGATGCTTCTGCATTATTTTCCAACCTCATGCATGACAAAAGTAAGAGTAGTTGAAAAAGTCTTAGAAGAATGGTTGGTTCTCCTTGCATCATCATGATCATGTTGTGTTGCTGTGATGTGAGCACTGCTGTGGAGTTGAGAATGTTTTGCCCTCCCTTTAAGTTTGAAGGAGTAGAATTTCTTATCTAATTTTATATAAGAATCATATATAAAAACCTGTTTGTGGAGAAAAATGATAGATTTATAAGATATAAAAGTTAAAAATAAGTTAAAAAAAGAAGGATATGAAATAGATGTTTGTTCAAGAAGAGAATGTGTATTCTAATAATGTTTTGAACTTACTTTAACTTTGTAAATAACTTGTGCAAGTGAGTGGAACCAAATGATGGCTATTCATTTTTTTTTAGTGTGGATTGGAATGTGTGCCATTGAATAATTGGTTAGGTTGTTTGGTCAATGGAAAAATTGGCTTTAAGGGCGATTGATCTATGAAAGGAACTTGCTAACAAACAAACAAATTTTATTGGAAAAATAGACGAATGCGATTTGTTTTCTGAAATATAAAATGAAAAATTATTTTATCATTAAACTATAATGTTCAAGAATTTTGTATATTTTATATACAGAAGAGTTAAATTTGATTTTTCGTCTTTTTAGTAATTAGATTAGTAGGGTTTTACATATTTAAGAATTCAAATTTTATTTTTTCTATTTCAGTAGAAAAACTGCAGCTCTTTTAGTTTGGATAGTGTGAATTGATTATTCATTATGGAGTTTAACAATTAAATTTAACACACTATCTCAATCAAATCATGCAAAATTAATTTTCCTTTAGAGCTAAGGATATGGGTATCACAAATTTATTGGAGATAGCATTATATTGAGATTTTTCAATATATATTTAGGAATAACATATTTTAAGTTATAAGCATGTTTTATAATTCAAATTATTCCTCTAATCCTTTTACTTGCAAAACTACATTAGTTGATATTTCTAAATTACTAATTCAGATATGGTAAAGTGCATTTACATTCCACAAGTAAGAATTTTAAAGTGCCCTTTTGGTGTGTTGTAAGTGTACTATTTAAAAACACTGTGCCTTTTGAGAGAAATTGTCAGATGTTTTTTAGTATAATCTTTCAAACTCTTATTGAGACTCATGATTCCTCAGATTATGCCAAAGAAACTTTTTTTTTTTCAATTCATTTTTTTAATGGTGATAAATGGGATGAAATGAAGAATCTTAAAATTTTAGAGAATTTGAAGGTTTTAATTTAATTTTTTTAGTTTAAATATCTATTTTAAATTAATTAATGAAATTGCTTAAATTTTAAAGTTATTAAGTTTGAACATGGTAATTTAATTTTACATCGAAATAACTAAATATGCTTTAAAATTTAACAACTTAAAATTATATAAATGCTATTTAGTTATTAAAAATATAAATATTAACATAATAAGGTGGACAAAGTGAGGCGAATGAGGAGAGACAAATGAGAATACAGAGACAAACAAAGAGAAAGAATAAAAGGAAGTGTGATGGAGAAAAATAAGTGAGAAATTGAAAAGAGAGAAGAAGAGAAAATAAAAGTAGTGTAAAGAAAAAATAAAAAAATAAAAGAATAATAAAAAAGTGGTGAGAGAATATAATTAAGAGAATAGAATAAAGAGAACGAAGAAAAGAAAAGAAAAAAACAAGAAAAGAGTTAAGGATTAGGATTCTAAAGGTGTTTTGGACTGAAGCTATTATTATTATTTTCTAAATTATTATTACTTTTTAAATGTTTTTTAACTAAGCTTGACTTGAAGACTCTTGATTAAAACTGGTAAAGGCATTCCTCAGTATTAAAAATTTACTAATCTTTAGTAAATTTACTAATCTTTAGTTGTGTTGTCTATGCTCACAAAAAGATAAGGAAAGATGGATGTGTGTGTTGTTAAATACATATCTATAAGATATCTAGAAGGTGTGAAGGGATACTTTTTTCGGTGTTTTGAGCCAAGATTCAAGAGACGTATCATTCATGAAACTAAGATGACTTATAAGCCAAGAGTTTCAGAATGTGAGTTTAGATGTAGCTTGATAGTTGTTATAGATGACATCAATTGTCCTATAGGGAGACTAGGTTACCAAGTCTAATCAAATTGTGGTGTTTGAGTTGTTATGTTCTTAAGTAGAAAGAGTTACACCCTAACTATCAACTATATCTTTTGCTTAGTATTAAGTGCACAATCAAACAATTGGTATTAGAGAGTTCAATTCCCAACATGATAATTTCTAAGGGAAAGATTGTTGCAGGTGGCATCAATTTTTCAGTGATAGAAGCTAGGTGGACCAAGTCATAATCGAATTGTGATGCTTAGGCTATTACACTCCTAACTAGAGATGGTTTCACCCTGACTATCAACTGTAGATTTTGGCTTAGTGGTAAGAGTTTAATCTAATAATATGGAAAGGAAAACATAACATTGAGATGGAGTCTTGTAGAAAAGAAATTTTTGGTTTCCTACATAATGATGGATTAGAAGATCTGTTAGAAAATAGACAAGAAGATTATAATGAAGATAGATGTGTTGATGGTAATAGTATTATTATAAATAAAAGGAGGAGAATGATTATAACTCTAAAAAGGTATGAATATGCAGATCTTATTGTATAGCAGTTACAAGTGAAGTGTTAGAAGATGAATCTTCTAGTGTATCATCAATGCTTGCAAGTAAGGAGAGGATTCAATGGTTATGCCCCATGAATGAGGAGATGAAGTTGCTTCATATGAACAGTACATAAACTCTGGTTTGTACATCTGTGGGTTATAAGTTGGTTAGTTGTAAATAGTTTTTCAAACATAAAGATGGAAGTCTAGGAACTAATCAACAAAAATTGAAGACGAGATTGATGGCTAGAGATTTTACTCATAGAAAAGTAGTTGATTATAATGATGATTTCACTCTTATAGTAAATCACATATCCATTCAAATATTATTCACCATGACATTGAATTTAACCTCGAGTTGAAATGAATGTATGGTAAGAAAATAATATATTATAATATTGTTTTCAATTAAGCAACATTGAAAATAAAAAAGTCAATGAAAAGAATGTTCCTCTATCACTTGTCTTTAATGAAATAAAATAGACAAATAATGGTGTTAACCCAAAATTCAAGGTTCTTTACAAGTTTCCTTAAATATGAAAGCTCTTTAATTATGAATTTGCCATGATGTTTTACACTTTAGGACTATCATTTCATTTAATAAGGATTTTTTTGTTATAGGAGTGCGTTCCTACGCGATCAATATTTCTAATGTTAATGGATATGTACCATCATATAATAAATTGAGAGATCATTCTCTTCCAAAAAGAAAAAAAGACACGTGAAAAACATCCTACAACTTATAAAAAACTCATGGAATCAAACATGTGTGATCATTGTTAGTAAAGAATGGAGTGATTCTCAAAGAAGGTCACTTATCAATTACATGGCTATTACTGAGAGTGAACCAGTGTTTTCAAAGTCAATAGATGGATCTGGTGAAATAAAGAACAATTTATTTCTAAACGCATTAGAGATGCAATTGCAGAGGTTGAACCAACAAATGTAATACAAATTATGAATGACAATGTAGGTGTATGTAAGGCAACATGTATGCTCATATAATTGTAATTTTCTTCAACCTAATAGACTCTTTATGTAGTGCACTCATTGATCTTGCATTGAAAAATATTTGTGTAGGAAAAAAATACTAAAATAAATAATGATACTTATCAATCATGTTCTTATATCACCCAAATTTTAGATGCTGCTACATTTATTAAAAACTTTATCATGAGGCATTATATGAGATTACCAATATTCTATAACTTTTTTTTAATTAATTTAAGTTGCTTTTTGTTGCTCCTACAAGATTTATTTCAAACATAATCATGTTCAAGAGGTTTAAAAGTTCAGAAAAAGGGACTTCATGAGATGGGTTAGTGATGAATGATCTTTTTACAAAGAGGATAATGTGGATAATGCATAATTTTTGAAAGAAACTTTGTCGACTGATGATGGGTGGATGAAGGTTGATTATACAATTGCTTTCTTTGCCCCTATTTATGGTGCTCTTCAAAAAATATATACGAATATGACTTATCTTCACTTCGTATATGAAATGTGGGATTCAATGATGAAAAATGTGACAAAGGTCATATCCAATGAAAAAGAAAGACAAAAGTTGAACACTTATCACAGTCAACTAAATATTAATTAATCGTTGGACTATAAGTAACACATCTCTTTATTATCTTACTCATTCTTTAAATCCAAGATAACATATTATATTGTTAAATTGATTTATGATTACATCTGTTATGTGTACTTTTATTTGTAATATCATAAATTTAGAATATTATATTGATTTATGCTTATATATTTTTAATGTTGTAGATTTTAAAGTCATGAATAATTAAGTAAAGATTAATAAAGACTTCTTCAATTAAGATATGGAACTTATGGAAGGAAGAAGAGTTTCAAAAAGTGCTTGTGATAATGTGGTGTAATGGAGGAAAGTAAATAGAGTTTGGACACTTTTCAAATAGAAGATAATGATTTTTCTATGTTTACTCTTTAAGTGATAAAGGTAGAACAAATGCAAAATCATGATTTAAGTTACTTGGACAACCATTTTTTTTTATTGTCAAAGGAATTGGAGTACCTAATGCTTTTCAAAGAAATAATATGACATCTCAAAAGGTAAAAGATTTAGTATTTGTCTATAGCAATTTTCATCTCTAAGAAAGAAGGAGTATAATTGAACTTACATTAAACAAGTTTATCATCGAACAAAGTTACTCTGATCATTAGCACGAGTCTAACGATAGGCCTCGATCGATAATCTAATAAAAAAGGGAATTAAGAGAAGAGAACCTTTCCAGAGAAATATTATTTATGATAAAATGAAACCTCAATAATAAATTTTCTATCGTAGGAACTTTTTATGATTATACTAGTTTTACTCTAGTTTATGATTATACTACTTTTACTCTAGAGTTTTGTTACAAATTTAAGTACTAATTAAATTGAATTTGTATTTATTTCATAAATTTAAATTTTTTATTTCTTAATTCAAATTATCATAACATTGAATTTTCTTTACAATTTTATTATTTTTAACTATAAGTTATAAGAAATAAAAAAACTAAAAATAACAAAAATAATTAAATTATAAGAAATAATAGTCAAATAAATCATAAGTTAAAAAACGTTAGTTTTAAAATAAATCATTTTTATATATTTTTATAATATTAATCAAATAAACTTTGAAATTCTAACACAATATTTTATATAAAAGTTGAAGTTGCAATAAAGATTAATAAACATTTGTTGAAAAGTGATTAATGCCATTAATATCAGTTAAATTTTTGATAAATATCAATAATTTAGTCACATGTGCACAAATTATAATTAAGATAGTTAAACATAAAGTCAATTCAACTATTATTTCAACTCCAACATCACTATATACTTAGATAGATAAATAGTACAATAGTTGTTGTTCAAAAATACTATAATTATAATAAGAGTAAGCTAATGAAAATAATTTTTCATCACATAATAGAATGAGTAGATAGAACATTTATATTCATACTTTATATATAATCACAACTAATAAAACTCATATATCCCATATTATATTTCTATTCATTTCAATAAAATTTTATTTGATTATTGTCAAGATACGTTAATTCTAATTATTATAAAAAATTTCTAATTCATATTAGAATACAAATTGTATATAATATTACATATAAATTCAGATTTGTAACTAATTATTTATAAATTTAATTAATAGATAAAATTAATAATTAATATTATTATTTATACTATCATCATTATTATAATTAATATTATTAATATTGTTATTATTATTACTAATATTATTAATATGACTAATATTAATATTATTATTAATAATGTTATTATTAACATTAGTAATACTAATAATATTATATTATTAATAATATTATATTATTATTAGTAATAATAATATTTTTAAGTCTTAAAGGTTACTAACTGTCCTGTGATAGGGTTATGATAATAAAGGACAAGTTTACTTGTTAATCCAAATATGCGGGGCTGTACGAGATTATTGAGAAGGAAAACTTCATTATTTGGGTACATACTTCTACTTCTATACCCCCCCAGAAAAATCAAATATAAAACTTGATAATGAAAACGTAATAATGAAAACAATTATGCAAGCATTAATAATAGATGCTTTGAAGATTCAGAGCCTTCTGGCTCTGATACCAGGTTATGGATCGGTATGCAGAAGACATCCTCATCCCATCAAAAACACTTTTATCCTCCTTAACAAATATAGGAGCAAATTAGAAAAAATTTACACTTCTACAGAAAGAATAACCAACCCAGAACAGAATCATAGAATGAAAGAATATTACAAACTAGTTATCAGATTATTAAAGAAAAACCTAAGAAGTATAAAAAATTGTATTGCTTAATTATGAACCATAATAGATACCAGATACCGAGACCCACAGGGGAATCTTAGAATCGTTTACACAGGAATAATACATAATCATAGAACGATTTTAGTTCTCAGACCATTACTGAATCCGCATCCATTAACTCATATAGCTAAGATTATCAAAAGAGATCAAATTAAATTAGAAAAATATAAACTTTACTCAGAAGATAGGTTGATTAGACCCAGACTTTATCGATCCATGATACAAAATTATCAAAATAATATAAATCTTCTTAAAGAAGAGATAAAAGAGATAGGTAACTGTGTTGTTTAGAAGATTAAGCGACTAAGTTGCTAAGGTTATAATTATTATTTGTTAAACTTTGAGTCTTAAGACTGTATCATCCAAGGTAATAAGAACCTTTGTTGTTCTTAGTTCTTTAAGTGGTTTCTAGGGTAGCACTGAGAGGCGTTTATACGTTGGTCAGTTGTGGTCCCGGTAGTAAAGCCTGAGTGAGAGGTAGTAAGACCGTTGGTCAGCAATGGTCCCGTAGCATGGAAACCAGGGAAAGACTAAGAATGCCGAATCTTCTTAGATTCTTAAGTGATATAGGATTAATAAACAAAGATAAACAAATAATGATTAGAACTCCGCAACAAGAAGCTTCTTCTTCTTCATCAAACACAGAACATAATAAAGAAAAAGAATTACAAATTGTAGAAATAGAAAACTCTTTACATAATTGGTCAATACCTATAGTTAAGAAATGTGAAGTCTATAAACAACATAAATTTTGGTCTTCAAATCAAGATCAGATACACATAGTAGAATATAGTTATCCAGGAACAAAAAACAATAAAGTCATTAACATATTAGAACAATCATTATTAGATCAACATATTAAAGATGGTTATAACTTTATCCATTTAGGATTAATACAAGTTGCAGCAAAACCAAATTACAGATTAGGAATAAACAGTCCCATATTAATAATGTTAAGAGATGTAAGACTTAAAAAGTTTAATGATTCCCTAATAGCCATATTAGAAAGTAACCTTCATGATGGTCCAGCATTTTTTAACTGTTATCCTAATTTTTCTATGAACT
>Ga0209700_105574_pt1 | contig 20990 bp, 9 predicted proteins | sample SiratroredBW_FD_187528 | JGI IMG/M metagenome (GOLD analysis project Ga0209700, IMG submission 187528) | Root nodule microbial communities of legume samples collected from California, USA - Siratro red BW (SPAdes) (version 2) | ecosystem: Host-associated > Plants > Roots > Nodule | place: USA... | reverse complement strand
GTTAGTTATAACCGTTATTTAAAAATCAGTTTTTGCCTTTATTAATTTTTCAAATGTTTTATTTATTTAGAAAAATTATTAAGGAGCCCTTCTTTGATTGAGATCATAACCATCACCAACTTGAACATCAAACTTACTCCCACAACACACATTTCTAGATCCTAGATTCAAATCTTCAAACTTCAAGAAATCTTCATCCATCCTTCACATGATCTAGAGCATCTTCACTTGGTTGAATTCATCAAATCACTGCAGCAGTCCACTGGTGCTAACAGGCCCAATACTAGCAACAAACCATTTCACAGCTGAAACCCCCTCACAGGCCCAATGCACATCAACATTCAGCAGGGACGTGGAAAGTGACAATCCGTGCCTATCAAATACCAGTTGAAACTTTTCCTTATTTGTAAACATTTTCTGCTCAAGCACAACACTGCTTTATTCCACAAGCTGTTTTGACTTATTCAACATAGATTGAACTGTTCCTTCCTCTTCCATGCAATATTTCTGCAAATTACCTGAACCCTTAGCCAACGTTCAATTTGTACCCCGAAAAAAGCACAACACCTCCGGTTGGTGTCGTACGTCATCCTCGCCAAAGTTGGAAAAGTTTTGGCTACAGTTGTTGTAAAATATGTTTTGGCCAAGTTTAAAAGGGGGGTGAATTTAACACTTGAAAATGTTTGCAAACTGTTTGGAGAATGAATAATTTTTATAGAAAACTATTCAAGAAGATATGTTAAGCAAACAACAAAGGTACAACAAACAGTTTCAGCATAATATCAATCAACCAGATACAATAAACTGTAACCAGAAAACAGTTCTTGAATACCCAATATACTGTAAAAACAGTTCTTGAAAAATTGAATCAAAAAATTAAAGAATTAGATCAATTTCAAGTTTATAATGATTCACTAATTAAAGAACTTTTTGTTAAACAATACAAACTATGTTAAATGTATGAAAACAGTCTTTAATCAATAACAGTGAAAGATTGAGTCTTCTGGAAAAACAAACTGATAAACAGTAAACCCAGTAAATTGCGAAACTGTAGATTTACAGAAAAATGATATAATGGTTATGAACAGATTCAAACTTGTTAAGAGTAGATTGTGTTTAATCTGATTATATGTTTTCAGAAGTTATTAAAAAGGTTTCAGAAAGTTGATGAAGTTATTCAATTAGCAAGATTCAGTTGATTCTGAAAATTCAAGAAACACAACAAGATTTAACAAGAACAATAAAGAGAGAGAGCAAGAGAGATTGAAGACACAACAAATTTATCCTAGTTCACCCTTCCACAAGGGCTATGTCCAGTCCCTTACACCACTGTAAGGATTTCCACTATAAAAAGATCAAACTAGATCAGTTTATAGAAAAACAACAACTTGCTCCCCGCAAGTAAACACTACTCCCTGCAGCAAACAATCTGCTAAACCTACAACATAATTCAGAACTATACAGACTCCACTGTATATTCCAGAACACCCCTTGTTGATCCCCTCAGCAAGTTACAACCTGTACAGAACAGAATTACCAACCCAGGTAACTCACAACAAAATAACCTTTAATACAGTGAAAGAATTATCACAGTCACAACAATACAAGCACTTCTATACAACAGATTACAAAAGTAATAAAGAAAGGGTATAGAAGGCTTAGTCTGATGATCAAATCAGTGAAGAAACTGTCTCAGTCAAATGAAAGCTCCAGTAGCAGTTCAAGAAAATAATTCTTGATGAAAACGTTGATTGATATTGATCACTAGACAAAAGGGCGCTTTTTCTCTATTTGAAAACTCAAAAATGTTCTTGCTTAGAAAAAAATGTTCAGAATGATTTCTAATCTGGTGTCTTATCTGTTTTCAAAAATCGCGCCAGCTATTTATAGACAAATGCCATTTAAAATTCAGTCGATTGATTTTTCAAAAAGTCGACTGTTTTTCTCTAGTTAGTTAAAACAGTTGTTCAAAACGCAAGTTTTGATTTTAATGATTTCTCAAAACATTTTTAATTCAAAAAATACTTATGGAGCTCATCCTTGATTAAGACTACATGCATCACCGATTTGAACTCAAACTTACCCCACAACACACACTCATGGGTTCTAGACCAATTCTTCAATCTTCATGAAATCTTCATGCATTCCACATATGCTCATAAGGTCTTGAACTTCTTCACTTGGTTGGCTTCATCAAATCATCACAACAGCCCACTGGTGCTAACAATCTCCCCCAATTTGATGAAGACAAACAATTGTGTGTTGAGTCGAAATGCATGCTTGTTCTTCTTTCAATCAGTCTACTGGCTTTCACAAAGCTCCCCCATTTTGATATCCTGTTCATAATATTTCACAGAACAGGGTGAAGAAAAATAGTAACACAAAGGATAACAACTTTCACTGATGTTAAGCACGATTATATGATAACCATTCATAAGTACATATCGTGCACCAAACTGATACAAACATAACAAACTGAAATTTGGACTAGGTTGGATAAACCAGCAAATCATAGTAGTAGCAGTAACATAAAACATGAAATAGCAAACATCAGCAGTAGAAAATATCACAAACAATAGGCAAGCAGTAAATTGAACATAAACCTAGACTCCTAGACCACAACCACAACACTCCCTAATCACAACACACCTAATTCTCTCCCATTGGATTATCAAATGGATGAGAAACCACCACTAGATATGTAATGCAAATGCCCTATTCATCTGGTGGAAAGAACAAAGTCCCCATCTTGGACTGGATATCTTCAACTTGTGTTTTAATAATCTGGAAGTGCGTTTCACAGTACTGGTGATAACTACGGTTCTGGTCTTCCAATTGATTGAACGGTGTCATCATGAGTTGTTCGAGTCTGGAGAAGGAGTCTTGACTAGGAGCAGCAGGTGTTTTTGGTTCTGGTTCATCTTGATTAGAATTTTTGTCCTCATCTTCGTTATCCTCATCATCATCAGTGGATTTTTCTTCTTCTTCTTCATCATCAGCAACTGAATCTTCATCAACTTTGCAGTAGTAATCTGGTTCAGCGCCTTGATTTCTTCAACAACTTCAGTTTCTACATCTATTTCAAAATATTCAATAAACTATGACAGCAGTATCACATATGGGATGCGATATTCGAGTTTCTTTCCAACTTTGAACAGATGTTCACGAATCATATTAACCCAGTTGATTTTGATCTTATTCGTGAGGTAGTACACGAGTATAAGATCCTCCTCAGTCAATGTTGCATGGTTGAAGCCAGGGGGGGGGGGGGGGGGTGTTAGCACGTAGATCACAATATACGCCAGTATTCTTGGTGTTACAGCAAGTCCTCCTACATTGTACGTCCTCGAGGCAGACTCTTGATTCCTCAAGCATGATTTATAGAACTGAACTTTGTTAAAGTTCTCCAGTTCTAATGTGTTTCCTCTGTTAACAGTAGCTCCTTCATTCCTCAGGCCAGTGATACTCAACCAAACCTCTTCATTGATAGTTATGTCAATGCCCTTCACCTGTGAGTACAGATTCTCCTCATCATACCACATGTTGGTCAAGAAAACCTTAACCAAATCTGGGTAAGTGTTCCCAGTCAACTTCAAGAATCTGTCCAGCTTTTGAAACTTGAGCATGTCACAGACCTAATCAAGTTTCTCCTCCTTGAGCCACTCAAGACTCAACACTTTGGGAGTAATGATGGTCTTCCTGCTGTACAGTTTGTAATACTCTTCTATACTCTCCTGGTTTCCAACAAACCAGCTATCAATGTAGTTGGGGTCATTGTTGTCACTGTCTGATCCAGCATGTTTAACCATAGCCCTTTTGGTTCTTTTTCGTGGGTTAGAGGAAGAAGCCATTTTCGGTGGAAGAGTGGGTTGTAGGAAAACTGAACTTTGCACACATAACGAATAAGGCAGTGAAGTAGTGTGCGAGTGAATGCATGCTTAGCCCTCTACTTAATGAAAAACAATTCTATAGAAAACAACACATTGATTGACAATTCAAAAACGCAAACAACTTTTGCAGTTTGTTGAGATTCTACAAGTAATCAATTCAGAGCAAGTTATACTTAGCTGTAAAAAATCTCAAAAACAACTTTTTAACTAGTTGACTCTCCACTGTTACAGCGCAATGTCGCATCTCGAGCTGTCTCTCTCTTCACATGCTAAACATGAGTATTGAGTTGTTTTGTCTTATTCAGCTCTTCAACTAGCAGAATTGCAATGTGCCTGGTTCTGTTCGAATGTTTTCAATTACACAACACCTCTCTAGTTGCATTGTTACTCCAACATAGTTTCACATGCATCTAGAATTAACATTTAATCAGATATCAATGTCTAGTCAGTTTTAACATTGTTTTTAAACAGTTTTTACAAAAAAAACTAATCCAAAAACAGTGAATAGTCATGTGAACCTAATACAGTAAATGAAAACTTAAAACCTGAAACAATAAGTAAAATCAAAAGTAAAACTAAAACTAATCTAGTAAGAAAAATTGAAACTGGTTAAGCAATCTGTAAAACTAAAAACTGATCTAGTGAACTGTTCAGGAATGAAATTAACACAGAAATTTGTAAAATAGTTATGTAACAAAATCAGCCAATAATCCATTAAGCATAAACTGATTTATTTCACAAAATTAAAATCAATAATCCCAAGTTCATTTTGAAGGAAGTTAAATCTCTCTTTATTAAGTGGTTTTGTAAAAAGATCAGCAAGCTGATTTCTAGTACTAACAAACTAAATTTCACAATCACCGTTATTGACATGGTTTCTAATGAAATGATGGGGAATTTCAATATGTTTAGTCCTTGAATGTTGAACTGGATTCTTTGTAAGATTAATGACACTGGTGTTGTCACATAATAATGGAATTTTAAACGAGTTAAAGCCGAAATCACTTAACTGATGTTTAATCCATAAGCTTTGAGCACAGTAGCTACCAGCTGCAATGTATTCAGCTTCAGCAGTGGATAGTGCAACACATGCTTGCTTCTTATTATGCCAGGATATCAAGCTTGATCCTAACAGATGGCATGTTCCACTAGTGTTTTTCCTGTCAATTTTGCAACTTGCAAAATCAGAATCAGAATAGCCTATTAAATCTAGAGATACCTCACTTGGATACCATAGTCCAACAGTTGTAGTTTCCTGTAGGTATTTTAGAATTCTCTTTGCTGCAGTGAAATGTGATTCCTTCGGATTGGATTGAAATCTGGCACAGAGACAAACACTAAACATGATGTCTGGCCTGCTGGCAGTAAGATACAGCAGTGAACCAATTAATCCTTTGTACTTGGTTTGATCCACACTGGTTCCTTTCTCATCCGAATCCAAGTAACATTTAGTGGCCATACGTGTTGAAATCTCTTTACAGTTTTCCATGTCAAACTTCTTCAATAACTCTTTGCAATACTTGGTTTGACTAAGGAATGTCCCATGATTTAGTTGCTTGATCTGCAGTCTAAGAAAGTAGTCAAGTTCACCCATCATGGATATCTCAAATTCTCCCTGCATAGCTGCAACAAACTGCTCACACAGATTTTGATTAGTGAATCCAAATATAATATCATCAACATATACTTGAACCAAAATAATATCATTGAATGCTTTCTTAATAAACAATGTCTTATCTGTTTTGCCTCTCTCATATGCATGAGATAGCAAGAAGTTGCTCAACCTCTCATACCACTGTCTTGGGGCTTGCTTCAAACCGTATAGAACTTTCTTAAGTTTGAAGACATAATCTGGATGCTTATGATTTTCAAATCCAGGAGGTTGACAAACATAAACTTCTTCATCAATATATCCATTAAGGAAAGCACTTTTGACATCCATTTGGTGAAGCTTGAATCCACTCATGCAAGCATATGCTAAAAGCAGTCTAACAGCTTCTAGTCTTGCTACTGGTTCATAGGTTTCCCCATAATCAATTCCTTCTTCCTAATTGTAAACCTTGGCAACTAGTCTAGCTTTGTTTCTCACAATAACACCTTGTTCATCTAACTTGTTCTTGAACACCCACTTGGTGCCAATGACATTCATCTCACTAGTTCTCGAACCAAGTGTCCAGACCTCATTCCATACAAACTGGTTAAGTTCTTTGTGCATAGCAGTTATCTAGTTGCTGTCTTCTAGTGCATAAGCTACAGTCTTTGGTTCAGTTTGTGAAACAAATGTCATATGTTCACAGAATTGATTCAGTGTACTCCTGGTTGAAACTCCTTTATGCATCTGTCCAATTACATTATCCAATGACAAATTCCTAGGGACTCTCCACTCCTTATGAAATCTTGAAATGATCCTATCAGTAACAACTCCTTATTCAGCAGATTGATCTTCTGGTTCTGTTGACTAAATTTCTGGTAGCACACTGGTTTCTTCAGTCTTATTTTCTAGTTCAGTACCAGCTTGTTGAATAATTGGAATTTCATCATCTACACATGTCTTATATCTTTCCTGCATATCTTGATTAGTTTCATCAAAATTCACATGTACAGATTCTTCTACCAGCATAGTCCTCTTATTATAGACACGATAAGCATGACCATGTTGTGAGTAACCCAGAAAAATACCTTCATCTAACTTGTAATCAAACTTACCCAGGTTGTCCTTACCATTATTAAGTATGAAACACTTACAGCCAAAGACCTTTAGGTGAGACAGATTCGGTTTTCTTCCTTTGAACAGTTCATATGGAGTTTTCTTCAATATTGATCTGATCAGCACTCTATTTAGTACATAGCACGTTGTGTTGACAACATCTGCCCAGAAGTATTTAGGTAGTCCAGTCTCATTCAACATCACTCTGGCCAGTTCCTCTGTTTTTCCTTTCTACAACTCCATTATGCTGTGGAGTTTTTAGTGTTGAGAAATTGTGCTTGATTCCCAGCTTACTGCAGAATCTGTTAAGCTTCTCATTCTGGAATTCTCTGTCATGATCTGATTTGATAGACACTATGCTGTTGTTTTTCTCATTCTGTACAACTTTGGCAAACTTCTTAAACACATGGTAAGTCTCATCTTTCGAAGAAATGAATAAGGTCCAGGTAAAACGTGAATAATCATCTACAATTACTAGACCATAGTAATTACCACCTAGGCTTTTGGTTCTTGAGGGACCAAATAAATCTATGTGAAGAAGCTCAAGTGGTCTAGTTGTTGAAACAACATTAATCGGTTTTAAAGAGCTTTTAGTTTGCTTACCTTTTTGGCATGCTTCACACAGTTTATTCCTCTCAAACTTAAGCTTAGGAAGACCAATTACAAGATTCTTAGATGCAATCTTATTTAGATGATGCATGTGAATGTGAGCAAGTCTCCTATGCCACAACCAAGATTCGTTATCTCGAGATAGCAAACAGTTCATACTAGGAATGATGCTTGAGACATTAAGCATATAAACATTACTTACTCTTTTACCTACAAGAACTGTTTCAGTAGATTCTGAGTCTGCTACAGTGCATTGCTCTAGTTCAAATGTGATCTTGTATCCACAATCACACAGTTGACTGATACTCAGCAAACTATGTTTCAGACCTTCTACTAGTAACACATCCTTTATGATCACTTTATTCTCGCTTCCTATATCACCAACACCAAGAATCCTTCCTCGATTGTTGTCTCCATAGGTGAAAAATCCTGATGGTTTCCATTTCAAGTTAATCAATTGTGAAGTCTCTCCTGTCATGTGCTTTGAGCATCCACTGTCCAGATACCACATCAGTTTATCGGATGCTGATTGTTCCTCAGAATTCTTTCCTGCCATGAGACACAGATTTGCTTCAATGTATTCCTATGAAGAGCTGCTGGATGAAGATTCATTGTCTTCCCATGCAATGTATGCCTTTCTTCCCTTTCCAGCTTTGTAATTTTTCTTTTCAATGTTCTTCTCTTTGTTAGCCAGATTTGGACAGTCTGCTTTCATATGTCCCTGTTTGCCACAGCCATAACAGGTTAGCTTATTTGAACTTGAATTAGGTTTTCTAGTATACCTTTTAGATTGCTGATTCTTTGCCCTGCTCTTCAGCTTGATGAATTTCTGGAATTTCTTTTTCAGCAGACTGAGGTTCTCAGTATCACTATCTTCTTCTGAGCTATCCTCACTGGTTTCAATTTCAGCAGCCTTTGATTTGAGTGCGAAGCTTCTAATTTTCTTCTCAGCAGATTCCATCTCTTTCAACCTCGTCATTTCCAGTTCATGTTCTCTCAACTTTCTGAAGAGTGTCGTTGTCGTGAGAGTTGTCAAATCTCTACTCTCTGAAATTACAGTAACCTTGGGCTGCCAACTTCTGTCCAAGCATTTGAGGATCTTGATATTCAGCTTCTCTTTGTCAAACTGCTATCCTAGCCCAATCAAGTGATACACTATGTGAGTGAATCCCTTTTGCACATCAGCAATTGATTCACCTTGCTGCATTCTGAATAATTCATATTCTTGAATCAGCGCATGCTTTCTAGCCCGTTTGACGTCACTAGTGCCTTCATGAGTAATCTCAAGTATATCCCACATCTCCTTTGCAGAACTGCACTGTGAGACTCTGAAAAATTCATCCAGATTCAAAGATGAAGTTATTATGTTCTTGGTTACACAATTATATTAAACACGTTTATTTTCAACAGATATTCCATTCACAACAGAAACTGGAATGTAAGGTCCATTCACTATTGCATTCCATATACCTCGGTCAATAGATTCAATAAAAATCTTCATTCTCACCTTCAAAATTGGTAATTAACCCCATAAAACATGGGAGGCCTGTGTATAGAGGCTCCCTCGACAAAAGGTAACTTGTTCTCGGCCTTGGATCGAAAAACTTGACTAGGATTCAAGTCCTAGCTCTGATGCCAATTGTAAAATACGTTTTGGCTAAGTTCAAGACAGGGGGTGAATTGAACATTTGAAAATTTTTGCAAACTGTTTGGAGAATGAATAATTTTTATAGAAAACTATTTAAGAATATATGTTCAGCAAACAACAAAGGTACAACAAACAGTTTCAACACAATATCAATCAACCAGATACAATAAACTGTAACCAGAAAATAGTTCTTAAATACACAGTATAATGTAAAAACAGTTCTTGAAAAATTGAATCAAGAAATCAAAGAATTAGATCAACTTCAAGTTTATAATGATTCACTAATTAAAGAACTTTTTCTTAAACAATACAAACTATGTTAAGTGTATGAAAACAGTCTTTAATCAATAACAGTGAAAGATTGAGTTTTCTGGAAAAACAAACTAATAAACAGTAAACCCAGTAAATTACGAAACTGCAGATTTACAGAAAACTGATATACTGGTTATGAACAGATACAAACTTGTTAAGAGTAGACTATGTTTAATCTGATTATATGTTTTCAGAAGTTATTAAAAAGGTTTCAAAAAGTTGATGAAGTTATTCAATTAGCAAGATTCAGTTGATTCTGAAAATTCAAGAAACACAACAAGATTTAACATAAACAGTAAAGAGAGAGCAAGAGAGATTGAAGACATGACAAATTTATCCTAGTTCACCCTTCCACAAGGGCTACGTCCAGTCTCTTACACCATTGTAAGGATTTTCACTATAAAAAGATCAAACTATATCAGTTTACAGAAAAACAACAACTTGCTCCCTGCAAGTAAACACTACTCCCCGCAACAAACAATCTGCTGAACCTACAGCAGAACTCAGAACTATACAGACTCCACTGTATATTCCAGAACTCCCCTTGTTGATCCCCTCAGCAAGTTACAACCTGTACAGAACCCACTATACAGAATAGAATTACCAACCCAGGTAACTCACAACAGAATAACCTTCAATACAGTGAAAGAATTATCACAGTCACAACAATACAAGCACTTCTATACAACAGATTAAAAAGTAATAAAGAAAGGGTATAGAAGGCTTAGTCTGATGATCAAATTAGTGAAGAAACTGTCTCAATCAAATGAAAGCTCCAATAGCAGTTCGAGAAAACAGTTCTTGATGAAAACGTTGATTGATCTTGATCACTAGACAAAAAGGCGCTTTTGCTCTCTTTGAAAAGTCAAAAATGTTGTTGCTCAGAAAAAAAATGTTCAGAATGATTTCTAATCTGGTGTCTTATCTGTTTTTAAAAATCGCGCTAGCTATTCATAGACAACTGTCATTTAAAATTCAGTCGATTGATTTTTCAAATAGTCGACTGTTTTTCTCTAGTTAGTTAAAACAATTGTTTAAAATGCAAGTTTTGATTTTAATGATTTCTCAAAACTTTTGTTAATTCAGAAAATACTTATGGAGCTCATCCTTGATTAAGACTCCATGCATCACCGATTTGAACTCAAACTTACCCCACGACACATACTCCTAGGTTCTAGACCAAATCTGCAATCTTTATGAAATCTTCATACATTCCACATATGCTCACAAGGTCTTGAACTTCTTCACTTGGTTGGCTTCATCAAATCATAACAGCAGCCCACTGGTGCAACAGTCGTCACCCAACAACGCATCCCCTTGACGTGCTCCCACGTGCGACACCCATCGACATTCTCCAGATTGCAAGCTTTCTTCTACCTTGGTTTCCAAGGATGAACTAGAGTCAGACGCTACAACCTCCTTTGTACCAAGGCATGCAACTATAATTTTCTTCATATGAACTTTCTTCCTCGACCGAGATTTGACACAATGAATCATTGATCCACATTTCTTGATAAATTTGAACTTTGAACGCCACTGCCGAACGCACCTTCAGACGGGCGTATTCCACTTCTTCCTATTTCAAAGTTGCCTCATCTATGTCCACTAACGTGCCAACGTTACCTGACGAAAACAATCAGTCATCCACAAAGAGAGCGGCAGACCTCTACATCTCGTCTAGACAATTTTGTTGTCGATGGCTATGCCATCTTCCCAAGGTTTGAGCATTTGAAAGATCTTATACAACCTCTTCTTATTCTCTTTTAACACTTCTGCAAGCTTAGCCCCATCTTGACCAGACAACAACACCTAATTATCGCCTAAATACCTCACTCTAATAAAGCCCAGGCCCTCCTGAAGCATTTCCTCGCGTAAAACCGACATAGTTATATACTCAGCCAAGGTTCCAACCCAACTATGTTGAAGCCAAGGTAGGTTAAGAGGTTCAGTCGAAATAATTTTGCCTTTCTAGTCATGCTTGGCTGCCTTTACAACAACGCTTTTGTAATCGTCACCCGTCTGCACCTTACTTTGGTTCTACGTCTGCACCTTACTATGGTTCCTATCTCGACAGATTAGCGAACAATTTCATATTACCGATCTGAATAGAATCCAGCTCGGACTCCAGCTTTTTAACATCGCAGAATCTAACGAAACCAAACCGATTCCCCCATCTATTCAACTTCTTAGAAATGAACACTTCTTCCACTCTTCCCCACCGCTGAAAAATTTTCAGCATATCCCGTTCACCATAACTATTAGGGAAGTGAGAAAAGAAGAAGGTAGTAACCATCCAAGGTTTCGAGACCCTGTCCAGGTAAGCTTGGCATAAGATTTCGCCATAGGAGTACTTTAGCCACTTCCCTTGCTTGCAATTGAAGATTTAAGAGACTGAGGGTGTCAGAGAATGAATAAAATAATGAATGTGATGCCTGAATTTAGTAATAAATTGGTGTGTGGGTCTGGCCCCCGCTTGGTTTTACTTTATTTTTGGAATTTTCTTTTGCATTTTGCGTGGGTCTAGCCCACGTTGCTTGCAATTAATTAATTGCAAATAATATTTTGGTGTGTGGGTATGGCCCTTGCTTGGTTTTATTTTCTTTTTGGAATTTTCATTTGTGTTTTGCATAGATCTAGCCCACGTTGCTTGCAATTAATTAATTGCAAATAATATTTTGGTGCGTGGGTCTGGCTCCCGCTTGGTTTTATTTATTTTTCTTTTGCATTTTGTGTGGGTATGGCCCACGCTGCTTGCAATTAATTAATTGCAAATAATATTTTAGTGCATGGGTTACATTCTTGCTTTATTTTATTTTTTATTTTTTAATTTTCTTATCCACGTTACGTGGACTGTGACATTTTAGAGTGGGTTTGGCCCACGCTTCTTGCGTGGGCCCATTAACCCACGCATCTTTTTTACAACTATTTTGTTGTTTTTTTGTATTGTTTTATCATCTTTTTTGTACTTCATTACACCATATAGTTGAGCTCTTCAAAGATTACCTTAGGTCTAAAAAGAAGGGACGAATACCCAATCAAATATGATATACTTGTAATATCTTAATCAAGGAATAAGATCTTCAATCTTTGTAGATATTTTAACTGAATAGGTTTCTCTCAATCAATAGACCTAATCAATAAAGAAAGTTCATCTTTTAGATAACAAACCATGTAAAATAACACTTTTTAAAAAATAAATTAATTAATATGTTTTTAGAGAAGAGAAAACACATTATTTTAAAAAGTAATTATTTTATGAGAAGTTTCGAATTATAATCTGGTTAGTATTTGTTTTTAGTCACGGTATCCATATTAATTAATACGTAATACAGATAAAAAGTTATTGTTTTACATGATTATAAAGAGTAATGCTACACTACAAAAATAATCTTCGAAAATTTGAACCCAAATTTTTTTTCAAACTTCAAAAGTAGTTGGCTGTTAAGTAATTATAAAGTGGTTGAAACTGTTTATACTTACAAATAGAATCAGCCATGCCAATTCATTTGAACAGAAAATATCTACAGTATCTCCTTTGGTCACGAAACAATATTAATTGAGTGGAAGTTGAGAAGATGAAGGACAGTCCCATACATCCCGTCACCATTGCCCATTCCATTCCCTTTATCTTTGGCCATTACACTCTCGTGGACAAACTCTTAAATGTTGATGGTACAAAACTAGGACCACGTACAAGAAAATTGTGAAACTATTTTGGCCCCGTGATTTAACACTTTGAAATAATTACTTAGATATACTTCTTGTATTAATTATATCTAATAATCAAAGAAACGGGTCCAATGAATAATACAAGCGTCCAATTTTGTCAAAAAGATGAACACACGGCAACGCGTTTTAGATAAACTTTACCATCTCTCTACAAATCAATAACCATTAATTACGATACGTAGAAGAGCATTCTGTGTGAAAACTTTAACAGGGTCTATACGAGACAAGGAGAAAAATTCAAGGGCTAAACGTCTATCTTCAATGAGTAGCCAAAAAATGACAAAAATCATGGCATAATGGGAGGACATAAGGAGATGCAAGGTTCCTTCCTTTTTGAAATAGGTTCATAGCACATCATACTTAGGTTTTGAAAACTTTTGAATGAAAAATATGTAGTGAAATAATGATAAAAAGAAAAGAAAATTAGAGGACCATGTGGTGTATTTCAAAGCTTTTGCATATATAGGGTTCCACAGGGTCATGGTGCTCTTTGATGGTTCTTGTGGGACAGAATATATAGCACCGACTCTTACACAAGTGATAGTGCCCATCACTTCACCATTTCTTCGAATCCCTAACCTTTTTACATATCCCTCCTTTTTCCTTCATTTTATTGGACTTCCCCATAGATTCCCTCTTCTAAAAGCATCTTCATATGATCATAAGTGCCTTCCTCTTTTTCAATCTTTCCTCCAATGTCTATCTCTCTTACTCCTAATAAGACCAAGATGGAAAGCCACATTTCCTGTTTCTATATTTACTTTCAATTGTTCCTTTGATAAAGACACACTTATAAGTTGTTTTTCCTTTTATAAAGTATTAATAAACTTATTATAAACGTGTCATCAGAGAACATATATAACCTTACTCATTTCTTTTTTATCTGTTTGACGTCCAATTCCATGAGAAATATACAACTATGTATTTGGATAAGTTATAGACAACTTGTTTATGCTTTAACTAGGATTGTTTAGAAGAATGAGTCGGAGCAAAAGATTTCATTGAATATGCTTTTTTTGGGTAAATAAAAATATTTATAATTTTAGAGAGATTTTCCTTTTATAACAGTCGATTGAATATGAGTTTTATTAAATTACTTATTTAAGCACGCCGTTGTTCATTATCTAATTAATCTTCTTTAAAAAAAATTAAGATAAACTGAAAATATCTAGTTCAATAATTTAACCTCTTGTGTATAAAAATTCATGCGTGTGTTTTTAAATAGCTTTAGGCTTGAAGTTGTCTATTTTCAATCTTAAAGATATTAAAATTAGTTTTTATTAGAGTTTAATAAGCATATCCTATGGATGCAAACACAAACTGGTTTTTTTTCTATAGAAAACTGAATACAGTGCTTGCAGAATACATAGAAAAGCTTGAAGTGTGATAAGTTTTAGATCAAGAAATGGTCTCTCAGCTTACATAAAGGATTTTACCAAGAGTCAAATACTATAATTACAGTAATTACAAACATACATTGTTAATGTATAACTCTTTACTATCAATAACTAATAAAAAAACTATCTTAGATATTTGACCTTTGATATGTATGACAATTTGTTATTGGATATAATATATAAACCTATCTTTCACTAACTAATAAAAAACTATCTTTCATTTTCTCTTAATATGACGATTTTAAAAAATAATGTACCTTTTTCTGCTACATTAAGAGAAAAAATAAGTGAAAAAAAAGATGAGAAATAATCTCTTAAACTTGCTCTTGGAATAACTTTTATGTATTATAAAATACTTTGTGTACAAAACAATTTTGAATAGCATAGAGATGATTTTGTATAAAATAATATAAGACAACATATTTTTTTCTTATAATCATTTTAATTTAATTAAATTGTTACCTATAGCAATTTCAGAATACCATGTATAATAAGTTTATTCATTTTAATAATAATCATTATAAAATTTTTATAAATAATAATTTTATTGATGAATAATGTAGTCTATTTTATACTAGCATATGACAAATAAACATATTAATTTTTTTTTACTTTTAATAATTTATAAAGAAAAATTAAATAAAAATAAATATATTTAATATTTTAGAAATATAAAAGCATTCAATAAGCAAGTAAAACATGTATAATTAAAATAGAAAGTAATAGAATTATTTTGTAGCTATATCATCTTTAGGTACGACTCCACTATTTTAAGATTCAAAAAATTGGATAAGGTAGCTTTCACTTAGGTACACTTTTTTAACCCTCCACATGGCTGAACTACGTCTTATACAAGTCGGAATATCGATATCAAATGTTAGGTAAAATTGTTTGGTGAGAAACCAACATTTAGAGAAACTAAGTTACATCATTGATTAGTGTTACAAATTATTGTAAGATGTAAAACCTAGTTATTTTATATGTTTTCAATATGGTTTTCTATGTTATTGGCCAAAAACATTTAATTGGTGGGTGTATTTTCCTTTAATAAATTATTACTAGATTTCACATTTGCACTCATGTATAGATAATTTTAAAAAGAAATGGATTGAATGATCGTAATTGTTATTATAATAAAACTATATATTACTCGTATATGTTCTAGAATCATTAGCAAAAGTATTTATAGAAGAAAGGTTTAAAAAGGCAATAATTTGAAACATCAAGTGATTAAAATAAATAACTAAGCATTTTGTTATATGGCTCAAATACTTTAAAGATTTAGGTAAAATTTAAAATTATAAATTGATGTATTTTTTGTGCGGGTGGATTGGGATTTTTTTTTTTTTCGTGTGTGTATCTTTACGTAACTTGTTCAGAACCTCTTGGAAGAATTGTTTAAAAAAACACTAGTGAAATCCTAATTCACCAGTGGAAAAATGTATGTCGATATTATTTGTCACATGATTAAAAAATAATTATTTATTCAATTACTTAAAAATAGTTATGAAAGCGCATTGTTATCACCGTACAGAAACGATTATTACACTATTATAATAAAAATAAAATTGTACAAAAATTATATATGTAAAATAATTATGAAATATAGTATCATCTTTAAAAACTCTAGTGAAATATTAGTGTCATTATCTTTATATTCATCTTATTAGCATTGTAATCACTATGTTTTGGTTCATAATTATTATTTTCAAACTCATTTCCAATATAATTAGAAATGTTGTAAATCTCGATAATTCGAGACACAATTTATAGCTTCTCCAAACTTGTCCCTTAAGCTCACTATTACTTTACTCCCTTTAGCAACTTAATTTTGTTATATGTATATTGTATTTTTAATATTAAGATCATTAAAATAATATTTTATATTTTAGAATTTAGTTCTAAATACATTTTTTTATTTATACATTATATTTAAAAAAATATTTATTCTGTTACAATGTCTATGGAAATAAATGTATCTGTTCATTTCAAAAATATGCAAATGTTATTTTGCTTTCATTTGAAAAAGTTATTTTTCTTTTATAATCTTTCATTGTTATTTAAAATACTATAAATAATTACATATGTAAGCAAGTAATATATATTAACTTTATTATAATCGTTTAATAAAAAAAATATTTGTAATCAATATTTATAAAACATCCTAATAAATAGTAAAGACTTACAAACATATAAAGTTATTGTTAGTAATATTTACATAATATAACAATTTCAAAACATCTAATTAATAATATATATATATATATATATATATATATATATATATATATATATATATATATATATACCCTTATACATATTAAATGATACTTACACTACAAAAAAGTTAAAAATTACTAACGAGACAAATCCATCAGAAACACCCAAAATCTTTCGGTAAATTGATTGTATATAAATTTATCGACGGATTTATGAGTCCATCAGTAATTACCAGCAGATTTAAGATAAATCTGTTGATAAATTTAGTGACGGATGATATCTGTTGATAAAATCGTCGATAATGATATTTTACCGACGAATAAAGTTCTGTCGATAAAATTTCGTCAATAATTTAACTTTTCCTTGTAGTGTTATGTTCTTAATTATTATTAGTTTTTATGTTAAAACAACACAAATAATGCACAAGAAAGATATTTGAAATTTATAAATATGTAATAATGAATATTTATTGTTCTTAGTATTTTGTTTAGTTAGGAGTACTTAGTAAATTTTATTTATAATTGGTGTTAAGAGTAATAATTTTTCTATCCATGTAGTCTATGTTGTTTACATTTTTGTTTTCTACAAGGTCACTAGGTAATCTTTAACTAGTCATATAGAGTTCTTACATGTTTATAGTTATGTTTAGGGCCAGTGGATGACTTTTCTAAAAATATTTTTTTCAATGTTGATGAGTCTATTTCTTTTAATAATAATATTCATAGTATTCTTAGATATCATAGAGACATTATTCCTTTTAATTATCTAGGTGTTTTATTGCTTCTAAGAGGTGGTTTCTTCAACCTTTAAGTGATAAAGTCAAGAGTAAGCTTGCTTATTGGAAAGGTAAGTGCCTTAGTATGATGGGACATGCAACTTGTTAATTTCGTTATCTCTGGTTTTATCTCCCACAATTTTCAAATTTACAAATGACTTACAAACCTGTTAAAAGAGGTGAGTTAATGGGTTAGAAATTTTATCTAGACTAGTGATGTTCTTAAAACAAACCTTGTTATTGTAAGTTGGAAGTTTGTTTGTGTTTGTAAGCAGAATGAGGGTTTGCAAGTCTTTGACTTACAAACTGAGAATAAAACTTATCTTCTTCGACTTGCATGGGATTATGCATACAGGTCTTTACCTTGGTCTGGTTTAATGTGTGATAGACTCATTCACTCTAAATATGTTAAGGTTCATGTTCGTCAATCTTTTTCTATTTGGCCTGGGATCAAACATTTTTATGATTTTATTTTAGAGAATACTTTCTAGATTGTTGATCAGGGTGATAAGTAAATTTCTCGAATGATCATTGGTGTTCATCCAAATGCATTTATCTTTTGCTAGGTATGACTCCTCAAGAAAGGATACTCTTACATATAATGTGGTTGAAGGTTGGAATGATTCTTCTTAGGATTGGTCTTAGAACTAGTTACAATATACTCAACTTCAAACTTTACACCATTTGACTATCATTGATAGTGATATTCTTAATCAAAAGGCAGCCAGGAATTTCTTCTTTACCCATCCCACTTGTGATTAGGGTAAAATCATTTGATCTAATTTTATTCCCCTGCTAAGACTATGGTGTTTTGGAATTTTTTGCATATGTGTTTGCCTATTAATATGGATGCTAAAAAAAGGTATTTCTCTTTGTTTCATGTGTTCTCTATGTGGGTTGCAAGTTCAGGATATTGATCATCTGGTTTTTAATTGTTCTGATGTTTCCTTTATATGAACTCAGCCCCAAAATATTTTTCCTGATTTTATAGACTTATCTTCTGATGTCTTTATCACTTTTATTAAAGCTCGTTATATTCCTTTTATTCGCCTGGTTAAACTTTCGACCATTACCTTTTCTTTATAAATGATTTGGAGGATGAGAACTTTTACTAGATGTCAACAAGTTATTAGCACCAATACTACTTTACATATTATTAAGAAAGAATTGTATCTAAACCTCTGGTAAAACTTCCAAAAACCATATGGCTAATCAGATTTCATATTTTTCTTTTTTGAAATAGTTTTTCATTAACACTAAAATTGGAAATGTTCTATCTCATGTGCAAGTTTTTGGGCACTTTCCTAAAGTGTTAGCACCAAGGGTTGCTAAGTGATTTGATGAAGTCAACATGGATCAAAGCTTGCTAAGTGAATTGCTTGAAGGCATCATGGACCTTGATGGGAGTTTTGGTCTAGAACTTAGGTTGTGTGTGAGTGAGTGGGTTTTGGTTCAAAACCATGAGTTGCATGATATATCACTTAAAGAAAGCTCCATAAATTCACTTTGTTTGATAAATAAATAATTGGAACTAAGTGAGGTTTAATAGTCTTTGAAAACCTATTTTGAGAGAAAAATCAATTAATTATTTTTAGAAATCAATTTACTAATTTTTCTATTTTTCAAAAAAATAAATCCATTGAATGCCAAAATCAATCAATTGATTTTAGGTTGTTTTAACTGTTTTTAAACCAGCTTTGCTATATAAGGGCAGCACGCATTTTCTGTTGTACCTAAGACAGTTGATTGATCATTTTGAGAAATTCTAAGTGAGAAAAACATGCCCTTACTGTGAGAGAACTTGTTTCATTAATTTACAACAAGAAAACCTCAAGAACTTGAATCTTAGAGCTTCACTTTGAGTTGATTTTTTACATCCTTGGTTCTACACCAGAGCTAATTCTTCTGTACTGGTTTTCTATCAATTTTACACTTTGTTTTTGTGCAGAAGCATTACTATTTTGATTTCTCTTGAACTTTGAGTGGTTTGGTTACAAATTACATAGGGTTGTAGTTTGTAATTGTGTTCTTGTAATTCAAATTGCATAGGTTTGTAATTTGGATTGGTTTAGTAGGGTTCTGCATGGTTTCTTAGCTCCTGTGGGGTGCAGAAGTGGTATTCTGCTATGAGGAGTGGGTTTCTTGCTTTAAGCAAGTGTAATTGACTTTGTTTGGATTGATCTTGGTGATCTTTTTAGTGAAATTATTTGTTTGTTGGCAAGGAGACTGGACATAGCCCTTGAGAAAGGGTGAACCAATATAAATCTTGGTGTTCTTTAGCTCTCTTTTACCCTTTCTTGAATCACGTTTCATTACTGCTGCATTTAGTGCTTGCCGTCAAATTTTCAATTAATTATTTTTCTAGTTCAACTACTTGATTTTTCTAGAATGCTTTTTACACTGATATGTTCTGCATAATATTGTGTTTCTGGAAATTGTGTTTGTTGTTATATGCTTAGCTATTGGCCCTAGTCTTTATTTTTTATATACTGTAAAAATTTCATTTCTGACATTTTTCAGTTATGTAAAAACAACTAATTGATTTCAGGTTTCAATTAATTGATTTTATTGATGCTGTTGTTTTATGCCATCTGCAATTATTTGTCTTACCTGATTAATTGATTGAATCTTGTTCTCGGTTGTTACTTGCTATTTTCAACTCTGTTCAACTAATTGATATTCTGAAACTTAGTTTTATTTGAGAAATTTCAATTAATTGAGTTTCGCTTTCAACTAATTGTTTTCTGATTTTTGAAAAATCTTGAAAAATCTCATTCTGAGTTTAGGTTATTTTACTGTTTGGAACAATTTCTTTTAATTAGTTGAGTTTCTGTTTAATTAATTATTTTCTGAATTCAATTAATTGAATATATCTTGTTTTGCACTGTGACTAATTTTAAATTGACTGTTTCTATTATTCAATTGATTGTTTCTGAGTTGTGTTGTATTGTGTGCTTCATTCAATTGATTGTTTTCATATTTCAACTTATTGATTTTTACAAATTGCTATACTGTGAGTGAATTTCAATTAATTATTTTTGCTTTCAATTAATTGATTTTTTACCGTGCACTTCAAAATCAAACTTTTGATTGTTTTGATAAAGAACTTTCATTCTATACTTTATTACTTTTCATCTTTTATGAAAATTATTGAAAGTTCAATTCATCCCCTCTTGAACTCATCCTAAACTACTTTTCATAAAGTCGGTTAGATTAAAGTCAACATTGATGAAGTTACAAAAGGTGTTTCTGGTTTTGCAGCTTATGGATGTATTTTTAGGAAAGTGGTGGGAAATATGTGGGTAACTTTTATGCTTTCTTTAGTATTCAACATGCACTTTATGTTGAATTGATGAATGTCATGTTTGCAATTGAATATGCTTAATAAAAAGGTTTCAAAAAGCTTTAGTAAAAGGGTGACTCATTTTTTGCTTTGTTAAACTTTTAGTTGGACTCATATAATAATACTAAAATAATAATAATAATAATAATAATATTATTATTATTATTATTAATATTAATAATAATATTAAGGATCATATTAATATTAATTATAATAATAATATTAATAAATATAATATAAAAATAATATTCATAATATAATATTAATAATAGTAATATTATTATTATTAATAACATTAACACTAATATTAATAATAATTATATCATTATTAATGATATTAATAATAATAACATTAATTAT
>Ga0209700_105570_pt1 | contig 21016 bp, 14 predicted proteins | sample SiratroredBW_FD_187528 | JGI IMG/M metagenome (GOLD analysis project Ga0209700, IMG submission 187528) | Root nodule microbial communities of legume samples collected from California, USA - Siratro red BW (SPAdes) (version 2) | ecosystem: Host-associated > Plants > Roots > Nodule | place: USA... | reverse complement strand
TTCAATTGAAAAACAAAAATTAAAAAAAAAAAAAAAAACTACATCTGAAAAATAACTTATTAAAAAATTATTTTAATCAATTGCTTTAATAAAACTTAAATTAGTTTTTTTTAAAGAAAATCTGTAACAAATACAAGTTATTAAATTAATCATCACAATGTTTCAATTTTCATTTCACGTTACATTTAATATTATTTCATTTCCGTTAACTCTCCACTTTTAAAATCCTATTTGTTTCCCTTTCCTTATCGACGGAAAGCATAAAGGTTGATGTCAGGCTGATACGAGGTGAAAAAGCAACGTGTTTACGGTCTCTACTTTCTACGACATATTATTTTAAATACGCAGCAACACTTGGTAGCAGAGGAACACTGATCAAAGGGAATTAAAAAGTGCAAAAGAAATTAATGATGCAGCCAATCACCCTGAATCCCTAATTAAAGCTGTACTTAAAAAAATCCCATAAATTCCTTCCCATATAGATTCACGTGACCCCATCATTTCCTACCACCACTCTGCTTCGGAGATTTCATCAGAGGAATGCATTTCTCTTTCACTCCTCCTCCCTTCACCACCCTCTTCTCCTCCTCTTCCACCACCTTCCCCTTCACCTCCTCCATCCCCAACCTACTCCTCCTGCACACAACAACAACCAAAAAAATTAACAAAAAAAAAAATTATCAAAATTAAACAAAACTAAAGCAAAATGAAAATCGAACCAAACCAAACCTTTCTTCGTTATAGGAATTGGACTTCTTCAGCACTGGCTCCCCATGGAAAGCCACCCGATTCGCTTTCATTGACTCTACCAAGCTCCCACTGAAGTACTCCTTCTCCTCTGTCTGCAAATTCCCCAACATCCTCGGATTCTCCGACACGCAATTCACCATCTCGCTATCACCCTCTTCCCAAAACAAACTCTTCTTCTCCCTTTCCCTCTCTTTGGTCCCCACATCGCTCAGCCGAGGCCCCTGCTTCCCCTTCAACTCCGTCCCCGCGCTCCCACACGCTATCAGTTGCAACAGAACCGAGTAACGGCTCGACACCGACCCGTCCCCCTCCACCCTCCGCTTCACCTTCTCACTCCGCGCGTCACCCTCACCGCCTCCCAAATTCTTATCATTATCGCTCGTTGTTGCGGCACCACCCACCTTCCTCGCGTTGCCGTTGCCGTTGTTATTCTCCTCTTCGTAAACCAGTTCTTCCGTGGACACGCCTCTGGAGCAACGCGAGTGTGGGGTAGTGGTGGAGCTCGTGTAGCTTGTTTTCTCTCCCTCCTCGTAATCCTCGTAATCCTCACGCTCCTTCTGCCGCGCCTTGTTGCACACACCCAATGCCTTGCTCCTTGAATCGTAACTATAGTTGTAATTTCCCTCTCCCTGCTGATGGATTCCCTGTTTGTTGCTCGCATTAAACCTCTCTGAACCGTGAACCAATCCAAAGTGAAAAGTTGTATAATTCATGTTCAACCCAACCAACAACGAAAGGAAAAAAGAAAGATTTAAAAAAAGAGTCTTTAATTACTTACCAGAGCATCCTTCGACCAGTTCAGATCCTTTGAGCACGTATTCACCTCCTTCCGCAGGATGTATCACATCCTTCAGAGCCAAGTCGTACCACACATAACCGCTCTTGTAGTTTCTGAATTTCCGAGATTAAAAAGTAAGCTTTTTAAATTCGAACGTGTATGTTTGTAGAACATGAATCAAATCGATTTAATAATACAAGGGTACCTTTTACTAGACCATGCATATTGCAAAGGCATGCCACTCCCACGGAGAGCCATGAGCCGATCGAAGACATCTTTGTAAAATCAAACGTAAACAAGCAAACGACCGAAGAAAGTTATGGTAGTGCAAGAAAATGAAGAAAAAAAGTTGACGAGAAAGTTTTCCTTTTTTGTGTTGGTAAATGCGTGTACCTTTCAAACGGAGAGGTTGATTGGGCAAAAGGGTGACCTCCATGAAATGGGGGTGCTCCAAAAGGCCGTTTCGGGAGAGATAGTACACCACTTGAACTTTTCTAGAGGGTTTCACTTTATGCTTCAGCCTGCATATTTTGGCACGGTCTGGGCTCGTCTCCCTGTTTCCTCTTTGTGAACGAACACTATTAACATCCATGCTCCAACCCTTCCCACCAATTAAACCTCTTTTCTTGGTTCTGATATGGGTGGCTAGCGGAGGAATGAAGGTACTGAGCAGGCCCCAGAATACTCTTTATGCTCGCAACAGAATGAAACTGAACGAGAAAGGACCAGGGAAAGAGTGACTCGGAGTGCGTAATTAATGTTGCATTGCATGGACGAGAAACTCATTTAATAATAATGCCACGTCCCATTTATTTATTTTTTTCTTTCTTCCTGAATTAAATTAAAGTATGAGAAAATTGATTAAATTAAGAATTTTGTAGGTTGGGTGGGGTGGCATTTAATAATATTAGTTTACATATACCAAAGCATGAGGGATGAGGCAGTCTAGATAGTGCATAGACCTTAAAAAAAGCGTGAAATCAGGATGGTACATGTGGATGCAGAGAAAGATTCCCTTAAAAAAGGAGCGTTAAATGGAAAGAAAGAAAGACACAATGGGAGAAGGAGGAGTGGGTGAAAAGAAAGCAAAAGGTTGAAGGACAAGGTGATGGTCTCAATCAGCTTCCCATAATAAATAAATCTAATTTTGACTTTACCCTCTCTCTGTTCCTGATTTGAGACAACAGTCACCTTTGCCAGAGATGGCTTAGAAAGGACAACTTTTTCCCATTTTCACTTCACATCGTTGACGCAGTTTTACTTTTATCACTTTCTCTCCTCTTTTTATCTTCCCACTTTCCATTGCTTACCCACCCCTAGCCAGGGGACACCACAGGTAAGACAACAAAAATTCCACAATTCAAACAAATAAATAATATCTTCTATTTTTTTATTTTCTCATTATATACAAGATTAAGGCTAACAAAATATTCACAAGCTCACATAAAACAATTCTTGTCATTATGAGGTGGGAGAATACAACCAGCTGCATTTATTCACTAACTGTTTCTACTACCACTTTGGTTACACCATTGCTTTCTTAGGATGAGCATTCACACTTGTCCTCTTCTCTAAACTTTTTGCACTTCTTATTATCAAAACATGACTTCAAAACCAAAACAAAACAAAAACGGCTTCATAGCTCCCCTTTCTTCATTTTTCAACTCTTTCCACTCGTATAAACTCTTTGCTCAGCTTTGCGTGCAATTTTTGGGAGAAAGCTTTTCCGTAGGAGAATGATGGTCTTGCAGGGACGCTTTTCCAATTTTTGGGGGTTGATGATTATTAAAAAGTAACGAATCATGGAACTGATGAATACGTGGAATGATTTTGAACGAAATAATCATTAGAGTCAATTATATTAATATAGCCAAATTTTATGCCGTACACATGATTTGTTGTTATTATTTATAATAAGTAATGTTTTGTCTGGTTTTGGAAGAAAAATAAAGAAATTAGCAGGTAAAATACAATTTGAGAACACCATTGTCACTCTCTTGATCAAATCCGTGATCCTTTGAACAAACAGAATTTCAGAATATAATTTTCGCATTTTCTTACTCCCTAACCAATTTTATTATCTAGAGAAGTCATATTTTTTTCATCAATGTTAGTGATTTAATAAAAATTTATATAAAAAACTAACTTCTCTGTTAATAAATGTTTTTTTTATCACGAATTCAATAATATCACAGGACAATAGAGAACGTATCTTTTATGTGTCACATAAACAATAATATTAATATAGTTGATAAAAACAGGTTGACACCGTAATTTTTAGAATTAATTTCTGAAACTTTGTAAAATTAAAAATAGATAAATAATTTTTAAAACTTTTTAAGGCTGAAAATACAATTTCGTGAAGTTAAGGAATAAGACAGGTTTAAATCTAAACGATATAATGTCTTTAGTAATTAAGTATCAACAAAATAATATTATTCAAACAATTCTAAACTAAGTAAAAAATTTAAATACAAATATTGTACGAAGTGTAAAAAATAAAAGGTATATGTAATTTTGCTGAATTATCATTATTATTGTTGGTAGGAGGCTAACTATTTCACTATACTTTAATTATGATGTTTTGGTCTATCTCGTTATTTTTTTTTAATATTTATTAGCTTCCATCGTCAACACAAATTTCAAATTTAGAAGGAGTACATGTAATTATTCCGACGTTTAAGTTGCTTATTAAAATATGGAGGCCAGAGTATCATTGTGCAAAGATTCATTATTTATTGTCTTAAAGAGAATTCAACTATTTATATGTTTCAAGTTGGATCCTTATTTATACGGATTATAGAAACAGATTCAAAAATAGATCCAATTAACTTTCTAATATAAATTTAATAGTTAATTACCATCCATTATTTGGTGATTACTTATTAAGAAATAATTATATTAAGGTGAAGAATTGTAATTCCTTTCATTTTTCTTAATTTTTTTTAAATAAAGCAAAGAATTGGGATTTTATTGTCTTGGTCCTGACATTTGGTTTCATTGTCAGCCTTCCCCTAAATTTTTATTCAAAATTTTTAAAAATTCAACCTAAACTTATATTCGAGAGTTTCACAAATTCAAAACCAATTAAATATTTTCATTAATAGAATCATTTAAATTATTGTAAACTTTCTTTTACTTAAAACTCAAGAATTGGAAACATCATTAAAAAAAAAATTCTTAAATCCTCAAACCCTAATTACATGTATTCTGTAAATTATTTTTAAATATTCACTAATTTATTTAATTTTGTAAATATTAAATATATTTAATTTTAAAACTAAACATTTAATTGACTAAACAAATCTTGAAGACCACAAATAAATATAATCCAAACTAAACAAATTGTGCAATATTATATAAGATTGACATAATTCAGATTTTATTATTCTTTTAGTTTTTTCTTAATGATGATACTGATACAGATTATTTATTATTTGAAATGATAATTAATATATAATTTTTTAGTACATATAATACACATTTCTTTCCTAATATAGTTTATTTAATGATGGCATCACCGTGAATCCAATTTTAGATTATTTTGTTAAGAAACATAAGTTTTTATAATTTGTACCGACTGATGTTATTAAATGTTATTTTAGTATATGACGATGTTTTTAGCTTCGCAATAATTAGAAAAAAAAGGTTAATTATTTTTCGAGTCTTTAATATCTTGATTATTTTTTAATTGAGTAGCTAATAAAAGTTTAACATTAAGTACTTAAAAAGTGTATTGTTTTTATTCTACATCCCTATCGTTCACCTTCCCGTAAAATTAGTGATATGGACATTTGTGTTCCATTGCAACATTGTTGAACATAGTCATTACACATTCTACATTTTAAAAAAAATCTTAAAACGTGTTATTTTAAAATGAAAATCCTTATTTAATTGTAAATGAAATGGACACAATGCAAAAACCCAAATTGAATCGACCTACGACATTCACTACTAATATATACAACACATTGTGATTACTTCTTGCATGGTTCTTCTCGCTCCACGACATTAGTTGCAGCTTCGCAGTTGCAAACAGTTTAAACAAAATACGGTGAAGCAGACGAAGCAACTGCCAAAATCATCCTTGCATCTCGTGACATTCATAAAGAAAAAGCACTTCTCTTTAACACAACATTTAAGATGGAAATTCTAATTTTCCTTTCAACCAAAAAGAACTGTTTCCTATCTTTTCAACGTTAAAATGGAAAACCCTAATAAAATGTCAATTCAAATCTGACACATGAATTATTGAAATGCCAACAACTGCATTACGTACTAGTTGGACACTGAGATGAAAGGGGAGAAATCAAAAATAGAAAATTCATATTTTTTAATACTTAATGCCAAAATCTTTTTGTTCAGTACTCCATCGAAAAAACAATATATATTAACGAATAACAAAACTTCTAAGGCAGTGTATGAGTTATGTTTGTGTTGACCTATAAGTTTTTAATAAGAAAAAAGGTAATAAAAACGACAAAGAAATAATAGTGTGATTGTTGTGTTACGTGCGTGGTACAGTGGAGAGCTTGGTCCGGTTGGTGAGTTGGGATGGAGAGTTTTTTGAAGCGAGGTTGCAGGCGGTTGCATTAATGAATGGATGATGATGATGAAAAGCGGAACATAATGCAGAGGGTAGAAAAAGATAGTTGATATGTATTGCATGTTGGATCTTGGAAGCTCTTGTGGCTGTTCCTGTGACTGTGTTGGATTGCATTGGATCCATGCATGCATGATGTATACACAGCTTCCGCTACAGCACGTGAAACAGTTGTCGTCAGAAGGAAAAAAAAACCTTTTCTGCCTCTTTGCTCCATCTAGCAGATAGATCCTGCCCCCACTACTTTCAACTTGTAAGTACATTTCTTTTGTATGCACAGTTCTACATGTATCATCACTCAAATAAGGATAAACTTTCTTATGTATTAAGAGTTTTGATGAATTTCATTCCGTGTGTTCAAATACAAAAATGTATATTTTCCTTAAATCCTTTGTTATCTATAATCTTAATGTAATAGTTATTATTTATATTCTCACATAATCGAGTGTTTAGTTGTTCCCTTACAACATGAATAAATATATATTTAGTATTTTACTTTAAAATATATACAGAAAAAACAAAAAGACTTGTACAGCTAAATGTTGACTCAACATTGCTGATTTTTTGTACAATTACACGATCACAACTGATTATAACTTGTTGGCCTGTAGATGAAAATCAATTTTGCATCGTGTAAGATTGCTTTGTTTCTAGCGAAGTTTGGAAGATTTTATCTCATAAATATAACAGGTTTACAATGACACTTACATAATGATTTCGCATTTGTATGCATCTGCTACATGATGTAGAAGGCTGATAAAAGATGACTAGTTGAGTTCACAGTAGTTGCTTTGTGCATGTTTTGATATGATTCTAGGAGCCACATATTCTAAAAGAAAAATCCTGTTAAATTGGTGATATTAATTAGGGTTGTGAAATTTAACTAACTCAACTAATGAGTGATTCAGTTAAATATGTCTGGGGTTATAATAAATTAAATTTTTTTCAAAGTGATCATCCTTTCTTAAATGTATACTTTTATTTTAGAGCTGAATATATTAATTTTATATTCAATAATTTAATTTATATTTTAATTAAATAACTTAATTTAATATTTTATTATTATTTAGAGCAGTTAAATGAATGTAAGAGAAAAAGAGCTGTCAAAGTAACTTTACCCAAATTTTAAACCACTTTTAACTCGATATAACTTAGCGGGTGAATGAATTAACTAATTTAAACATGTTTTATTGGTTAGATCGAGTTAACCCATTTATTTAGTCCAATACAAAAAAAATTCCTTTATCATGAGTTCGATTCGATCACCCATTTATTGTCATTCAAGAATATTGTTAAGTTGAAAATAAAGATTCAAAATTATAAAAAGTATTTTGAATCAACTCAAATGAAAACCAGTTGAACCCATTTAAACTATAAATTAAATGAGCCAAATTTATTTTGATCTATATTAAAACAAAATTTCAACTTAACTCTACTTAAAACTATAGTAAGTCGGATTGGTTCACAGATTTAAACCAATTTTTGGCATCTAATACTAAGAAGCTAGTAATACTTTTGAGACGCAGTACCAAACATGTGGTCTGTTTTGTTATTTAGGCTTAGGTTTGGTTTGGTTTTGTGATGCTCTATGGTCGGCCTTGTGTTTGTCCTTTTTGGGTCTTTTTTCTGGTCGGCCCAATCTTTGCAACATCAAATGTGTGACAACGTTTATTGTGTGAGGGGAGTTTGAATATGCAAAGACCCAAACAACAACTAGCATTTAGTAAAACAAGAATGGAACAATCAGAAAAGAAATACTAACAAAAACACCCCATTTTTCCACTCAACACCTATCCAACACCAATAAAATAACACATGTCTATCTTAAAATACAAAATACATGTAAAATTTTCCAAAAGTATATTAGCAAAAATGGGAAGAAGAAATAAAATCTGTAAGCCAGAGTTGTTCGATTATTACATGTCAAAGATAAAAACAAAACTTTTAGAAAATCAGTTTAAATATCTGGATTCATTTTAGATTCCTAACATTATCTAAGGACGAAAAAAAAAGAAGGCAAAATGGAGAGTGTGGTCTAAAGTTGAGATTGATTAATTAATTTCTGACTATTGAAACGTCCACACCTAATGGGGATGGTAAATTCTTGTATGAGGACCAATATGACTTCGGTCATCACCATGTCACCAACACAAAAGTTATTACCAACTTTCATTTGTTCAAACACTACATCACCTCTTGTTGACTCTTTGCTAACCTTTTTAACACCCTTATATGACGTATATTGTCGGTGAAAGAGATTGAAAATTATCTCTTTCTTTGGTAAGTAAGAAGTACTTATCCGCGCCTATATTTGTTCTTTAATTCATTCCAAAGCAATTTATTCAACCAGATTGAACTGCTATTCTTGAATTAGTGTGCGTGTCTGCCCATTTTACATGAATAGGTATTTTTCTATTTGCTTTTATAAGACATAACATGTATGACTTTAATGGAACTTTTATTGTCTGTGACTGTATATTAAAACCACTTAGCTCTATTTTTAAGTTTGAAAATATATTAGATCACTTTCCAATTGCCTTTGTTAAAATTAGAAATTATACTTATTCAATTATAACAAGTTTAACTTGCTATGTTCTCTAATTTTCTTCTAATAAAATGTGGTTCATATTAGATTAAATAATTAAACTAATCTAATAAATAAATGTATATGTATGTAACAATACATCTTCTACTATGATTCAACATTTTTTTTTTAAATCAATATTATTTTAAAATTATTAAATAAATATCCGTGCTTTAGTAAGGTTGTAACTCAAGTTACTTAAAGAGAATGAGCAAGGTATCATGCTAACTAACCACTTATTGGCCAAAAAGTAGTATGAATTTATGGACGGTGTGTGTTTGTTTCAGTTTTAATTTTTGATGTGATTGAACCAACAACACTAACATGAAGCAGCACTTGAAGTGTGGGAAGATAAAGTAAGAGGGGTTGAGAGCTAAGAAAATTCTCTGTAGAATCAATGCCTCTACTCTACTCTATAGGGATTGCAAGTTTGAAGCCAAACAAACTCAATCATTATAGTCTTTTCATGCACCAATAGTCATTCAACTTTTTCAACAAATATTTTTGGCAACTTCTTCTGTGGCGTAGGAATTTGGATAATTTTTATAACAAGTACTAACCAAAATTAGAGAATAAAAAAAGAAGAAATGAATGATCAAACGTTTCCTAAATTTAGTAGATGGTAGCAAAGGAAAGGTAACTTTGTTTGAATGTTTGGTTTAACTCAGAAAGAAGAAAAACTCGTCATATTTTGGATCAAAGGGGAAGGACAGAGCACACGTGGGTTGGTGTCTGTTCATGGATTTGAAGTTAACTTTTCTTCTCATAGAGACAAATAAAAATATAATAAAGAAAATAACGTGACAAAAAAGAAAAATAAATAACATAAAAAAGAAACTATTTCTGCGAAAGTGCTGTATGAACAACAGAAAGATGATACTTCAACAAGAAGAAATAATAACTAAGTGGGAAAATATTAATATAACAAATGTCTTTTGTTAAAGTGTCATTTTTTTAATAAGAAATAAAAAAAAAGGTGATCTAAATCCACAAATGAAATTGAGATGATATTCTCCACCTACTTGTATACGCCAATGCGAGTCATTTGATGTAAAAATTTGCGTGAAACATACTACTCATGTGTGATATTTAAAGGCATATGATTGAACCTTTTTCTATATGCTTTTTCTGCTAATTTTTAGGGTGGCTAAATCTAAAACTTAGGTTCCATATTGAGATGAAGACAGAAAATAATATATGGTGATGGGCAACATGACACTATAACATCAAACACAACATTTAAGTAAAATATTTGTAGACTTTGAACTCTATATATGTGATACACACTATCCTCTTGCGTAGCACTCACTCCACAAACCAAAAAGTGCAGTAAGATGAGCAACCAATTATTCTATGCGAACCTTGTGCTAGCTTTCTACCTCTCATGTCACTATGCTCTTGCCCAGGCTGAAAATTCCATTTTGCCACTCAAAGCTGTGAATCTTGGAAATTGGCTCGTTATTGAGGGATGGATGAAACCTTCTCTCTTTGATGGAATACCCAACAATGATCTTTTGGTATGTTGGTATAATCTCTATCAGATTATTGTTTATTAATAATTTTGTACATTCTATTTAGATCTTTTGGCAATGCCCTCTATTTTTATCTTGTCTGTCATAGAAGTTTACGGTTAAATTATTTGTTTATAGATTATCTTAACATTATTTTGGTCATTTTCAGGATGGAACTCAAGTGCAGTTAATGTCTACCAAGTTGCAAAAGTATCTCTGTGCAGAAAATGGTGGAGGGAGTATTGTTGTTGCCAACAGAACCAAAGCTTCGGGTTGGGAAACGTTCAGGGTTGGTTCCTCTATACAAACACATATATATACACACTTTCAAGAGTTTTATTATATAGTTTATTTGTTAGACATTTATAATTTCATGTATTAATTAGTGGCATTTTTTTGTATCCATCAACAACGCAGTTGTGGAGAGTCAATGAAACGGCCTTCAATTTTAGAGTTTCTAGTAAGCAATTTGTGAGATTGACAAATGAAGATGAAGGAAACAGCTTAGTGGCTGATTCTGATTCACCAAGCGACATGGAAACATTTGAGATTCTGAGGAATGATGATGACCCTAACAGGGTTCGCATCCGTGCACCAAACGGTCTACTTTTACAGGTACTTTGGTCTTGTTTGTGTCATTATTTAGCTAACTCTTGTGACCACCATAGATTTTGTAGCTTGTAATGTTTCTATACTCTTAATATTGTTTATCAGGCCAGATCAGAGACTGTGGTACTTGCAGATTATGAAGGATCCAGTTGGGATGATAATGACCCTTCAGTCTTCAAAATGAATGTTTTGACAGGAAGCACTCTAAGAGGAGAATACCAAATTACAAATGGTTACGGCCCAGAGAAAGCTCCCAAAATCATGCAGGTAAAAATATCAGCTTTAAAGAGAACTACACATCAAATTTTAATTTATGAGTGATAAAGCTATGAGGAGCATGCACATGCAGGATCACTGGAATACGTATATCACTGAAGGTGATTTCAAGTTCATGTCAGAAAATGGCTTAAATGGTGTCAGAATTCCCGTGGGGTGGTGGATAGCTCAAGACCCAACACCACCAAAACCGTTTGTTGGGGGATCCTTGGAAATACTAGACAATGCCTTCACATGGGCAGAGTAAGACCATTTAAGGGATAGTGCCCTGTCAATTTCGTTACAATGTAAAGTTGGAAAAGCCACTTTGTCACAATAAATGTCACTCTTTAATGTGATTGCAGAAAGTATGGAATTAAGGTAATTGTGGACCTGCATGCTGCTCCAGGCTCACAAAATGGAAAACCTCACAGTGCATCAAGAGATGGATATCTAGAATGGGGTGATTCATACATATCTGACACTGTGGCAGCCATAGACTTCCTAGCTGAAAGGTTTACTTTAATCTATAGTTAATAATTTTCTAAAATGTGTCACCATCAAGACCCTTATATTTGTAAATACATCATACAATGTACTATGTACTATTTGTGTTGATTGCATGTGTGTGGCTCCAAAATTGGTTTCAGATATTCAAACAGATCAGGTCTGGTGGCAATTGAGCTAATGAATGAGCCTCAAGGTGTAAATTTGGAAAGCCTTAAAAGCTATTATCAAGCAGGTTATGATGCGGTTCGAAAACACACTTCGAATGCCTACGTGATCATGTCTAACCCTTTGGATAGAGAATCAAAAGTGCTTTTGTCCTTTGCTGGAGCTTTCAGTAAAGTGGCCATTGACGTGCACTACTACAATCTCTTTTCGGATAGGTTCTCCAATATGAATGCGCAGCAGAACATCGACTATGTTAAAAAGCAAAGAGCTTCAGATCTTAGCTCTCTCACCACATCTAATGGACCCCTCATTTTTGTTGGCAAGTTTTCTACTTTTTCACATGCAAGAAAGTAGCATAAATGCTTTATCATATTCTTGGATTATGCTCTAAGAAAACAATAGAAAACTTATCTAACATGTTGGTGGAATGTGCAGGGGAATGGAGTGGTGATTGGAAAGTTCAGGGAGCATCAAAGAAAAGTCAGCAAAAGTTTATGCAAGCCCAATTGGAGGTATACTCTGATGCCAAATTTGGATGGGCTTATTGGGCATACATATGTGACTCTAACTCCTGGAGCATCAAGTGGATGATTGAAAACGATTATGTTAAGTTTAGTTAGGGTGACCCTATGCTCAAAATGAGTATTAAGGGTACTTTATTTTCAATGTCTATTCAAAATGGAAGTGTAATTTACGAAAATAAAGAAGGATAGTACTGTTAAACCAGAACAAATTCTATGCTGCAACTTTCAGTTTTTTGTATTCGTTCCTAATTATATAATGTGTAAAAGATGTGTTGAACATCTGTTATAGAAAGGTAAATATAAAGTTCACTTTATGGGGTAAAGTTTATAATTTTAATTTGTTAGATTGAGTAAGGTAATAACTAAAGTTGTGTTTTTTTGGGATACACTGTTTGGTGTGGATGGGGAGGAAAGTGTTGAATTTGGTTCAACTAATTTGGGAAGAAAATGCATGCAATGTTTTGGGTCGACAAATCTGGTTTTCTTTTCCTCGCTCAAATTATTAACATATATAAATAATAATTCTTAACAAGTAGCAAGTTTTATATATTTCTTAAAACTAGATCATCCTTATAATAACTTTTGTATATGTTGTAAAGTAATAAAAAATAATAATCGCTGTGGATATTTTTTTTCAAATTAAAGACAAACATTTAAAAATAATCCTTCAAAAAATAATTTAAAATATATCAAGTAATGATAATAACTATTATTAATATAGTAATGATAATAATAGGTAAATATTACTTTTTTTATTGAATTTATTTGCGACTCAATTAAAACTTCAAAAACATTCACTGTGTTATACAATCAAAACTAAAATATTTTAAAATATTAAAAATAAAATTTTAAAATTAACTGCTATATTTATTTTAAAAACTGATACAATAATTTTTTTCAAATTTAAAATATTTTTTTAATTTTACAAAAAAATATTAGGACTACATAAAAATTAAGTATTTTTTAATAAAATATTTATAATAAAAGTGAACACTCAATAAATTTTATACAGTAATTTTTCTAAAATATTACGGTATTATTAATATTTGGGAAAGAACAAATCATAATACATTTAAGTAGATTTAAATTTTAAAAAAAACATACTTAATTAAAAGTATAAGTTTAATCGTATTTTTTAAATTTTAATTTTAATAAAATTACATTTAATATAGTACTAAATGTTTTTAAATTGATAATTTTATTTATGTTCATATATTTTTAAGATGAAAAGTGAATAATTTAAAAGAAGGCGTATAAAGAACAATTTAAAAGAAGGCGTATAAAGAACAGTTTAAAATCTAGTATTATATAATAGAGGAGTTGATAAATAATTATAATTAAGGTTTTAAATTTTATACATGACTAAAAATAATTATAATCTGAAAAAACTTAATTTGATCCTTTGAAGATATCAACCCATTAATAATTAAAAGATTTTCACTATATGAAGTGTCATGCATTAAAAATGACCAATTCATATTAATATTTTTTTTTGTTTAAAACTTTAATCTGTGTGTGAATCATATTTCTTGGTCTTTTCTTTGTAATAATTCACTTTTTTATATTTTAAAACATTTTATATTGGACAAATTCTTCCTGCACCCTAATATAAAATTTTAATTCCACAACTGACTCTATCCGTTCATACGAGCAAAAAAATAAGAACCGGATGGTACTCCCATCCGGTTCACATTTCAAAAAAAATGACAACCGGATGAGTATGTTATCCGGTTGTCATTTCAAAATAAAATGACAACCGGATGACACTCCCATCCGATTGTCATTTCAAAATAAAAAGACAACCGGATGACATCCCTATCCGGTTGTCATTTAAAAAAAATTCATTTTATTTGTAAATGACAACCGGATGGCGTACTCATCCGGTTGTCATTTTGATTTTGAAATGACAACTGGATGGGGCTGTCATCCGGTTCTCATTTCCAAATTTCTCATACATCAAATCGGAAAATTATTCTGTTCGTAGTCGACGACGCCTAAACCCCAAATCAACTACTCTAATCAGCAATATCACTTACTAATTGCTAATAAACACCAAAAATTACTTACTTATTGCTTGTTTGAAGGATTAATCAAAGATTTAAAAACAGATAAAGTTAAAATGAAACCCGGATGAGATGTCATCCGATTCTTATTTTATTTTGAAATGACAACCGGATGACATACTCATCCGGTTGTTAAATTTTTTAAAAGTGACATCCGGATGGGATGCCATCCGGTTTTTTTTTTTTTTTTTTTTGACATTATGAACCGGATGGATATGCTTTTTATATGAGGGTATTTATGGAATTAAAAAATCTATATTAGGGTGCAGGAAGCGTGTATTAGGGTGCAGGAAGAATTTGTCTTTATGTTGCTAATATGTTGCTAATATATACTGAAGTGGCCCAGGCCCAACTATAGGGATTTCCACACAAATTTTGAACGCCTTCTTCCTGCACCTTTAGAATCTCAGTCTGCACCTCCATATTCTTTTTAAATGACACAAATGTCTTTGATGAAATGATAGAAATCAGTATCGGATAATCTCTCCCTTTCTACTTTCATCGGAAATTCTGAATTATTCTCATCTTTAAAAGCTGAACCCACTCTTCTTGTTCGATCTTCTCGCAGGAATTTTGTGGGTTTAAAATGAGAAAAATAATAAAATTACAATAGATCAATTATAATGTAGTGGGGACAAAGCTCATAGAGAGAGGTATTAACAAATTGGACCAACTTGCTCTACTTAGCAAATAGAGATGGAGGATTGTGAATTTATGAGTTTAACAAAGTTCTGTTTTTTCTTTGTATAAAATGTCTACACACTAAATATGGAGATATTCTTTGAATTTGAGGAGAAAAGTAATGTAAGAAATGTCAAAGTAACTACATCATCGGATGTTGGCAATTGGTTTATGAATAATGTACAAACCTTGATATGTAATATAACTTAGGTTTAAGTTTTGAAAAAATAATTGGTATAGAAATGCAGGAAGGTTATTAGTCAAATAAGAAATAGGATGGGTGAATGGTCTTTCAGGTATGCTACACGGAGTGGTTGGAGTAAAGGACAAGTGCAAGTGACTTTGAAATCCAGTAGATTGACTAGGCTATAATGTAAAAGAAACATATAATGTGATTAATAGGAATATACATTTCTCTAGTTTTTTCAGGATAATTTAGAAAATAAAAGTTCCATTTAAAGTTTTCAACTTTGCTTTTAGAGTGGCTTTGAATAAAATCCTAAATAAATGTTGAACTTGTTTAAAAGAATATAAGTATGTTGGAAGGTGACTTATGTCATTTGTGTTATGTAGATAGTGAATCAATATCACTGTAATGTAAAATTTGGTGGAGCTACTGTAAGTAAATCAGTAAAAGACAATGTTGCATGCTAATTACATTGAACATGTTTGAAAACACATTAGAGATACAACTACTGTGTATGTCAAAAACATGATTTAAGTATTTATAAAGACTACAATGAGTGTTTTTTTTTTCTTGTTTTTTGTTGGTGTAATAATTTATTTTTTTTTAAAATAACCTTTACATTCATCCCATTTAATAAGTACTTAATTTATGCGAGAGGACATTTCTTGACATCAAATGAATTAGATTATTACACTAATGAGAAAGAAGAATTTAAATTCTAAAGACTATATTTAAATATCGTTTAAATTAGATACACTAATATAAAAGTGATTGCCATTTTTAATGATCAAATAAAGAATTTACTGGTTTTCCGTCCAAGAAATTCAGATAAATTTACTGCTAGTCTTGTGACAGGTTCCGTATCCCCCTTCAAGTGTGGCAATGTTTTATTCACTAAAATGTTGAGGTTATTTGCATTCATAATGTAACCATACTTCATGCACCTTTCAACAATAATTCTTCATTATTCGTCAATTTTGAGTTCATTTTTTCGGGGCCACAAGAAGATACCTTACTAGAATCTAGACAGATTCCATGGAATTATTGAAAGATAAAAAAAAAGGATTTGAAGAAGACACGTGTTGCAATTGAGATATTTAAGAAGTGAAAAAAAGTTAGATGAGTCACAGAACAAAATAAACATTACTATTAGAAATTATAGCAAAATAAAATGTGTTTTATTTCCTAAAAAATTATTAACCATAATTTAAAAAGAATAAAATAAACATCGCTATTAGAAATTATAGCAAAATAAAATGTGTTTTATTTCCTAAAAAATTATTGACCAGAATTTAAAAAAATGGAGATGCGGGGTATCGATCCCCGTACCTCTCGCATGCTAAGCGAGCGCTCTACCATCTGAGCTACATCCCCTTTTGTCACTGTTCATAACTTTAACAAAATTAAAAGGTAAGAAATAATGACAAATTTATGGCATGATATTATGCAGGATCTTAGTGGCAACCTTTAGATCACAAAATATCATGACGATGTCATTTCTTATATGGACACTCATCCCATTAAAGAAATAGAGAGAAAAGTTTTTCAAAAAGTGATGATGATCAATGAGTGCTTTGATGAAAATGGAAACAAAGGAAAAGGAAAATAAGAGTACAAAATATATGATAATATTAAAATTGTTGTTAGCATCTCTTCTGAAAATAATTTCATAAACTCAAATCAGATATTAAGAATATATTATTAGAGTATACTAATAATGGAAAAATTATACTCTAAATTATTGATTTGATGAATTGGGAAACATTGATGTTGTAGGGCTAAGATATATTGAGAGAGATTGCAGTGATTAAAATGTGGAGAATGTTGTCCAGAAGTGGATTAGTCAGTGTTGATGGACATATGATTGAAGGGATGTCCATGTGTGAGGCTCTGGATTGGGCCAAATGGTACAATGGACCATAGCAAATCCTTAGTATACTATATCATTTTGTCACTTGCAATAGTGTCCAAAATTATTATAAAAAATTCTAATAATTAATATAATTAGTTTTTAATTATATGATGAAGATTTCAAAGTATTTTTACAGGGTTTGACCTTTTGAATCAATAATAAACAAATATTCACTTCAAGACTTATAAACATTTAATTTCGCTCATTCTTTTTATGGGTTTTGCGAACATTAAACTCAAATTATTATATCTTGCAAATTTATCATGTGTTGGTAAGTAAGTAACACTAAATATGTTTTCCCGAATAAAAACAATGTAACATAACACTGATAGAACCTCTGCCTTAATAATGGGGAACATTGACTCATATTATTCTACACAACAATTAATAACGTTAACCATTATTCGCTTTATATTTCATTATTCATTCAGTTAATTTAGACCAGCAATAATTCATTTAATATAACTATGAAGGAAATATTAACCATTATTCGTTTAGTTAATTTCGAGAGCAAAATTGTTAGACTTTATTACGAAGAACTGTGGGTCCCTACCGTTGCTAAAAGTTAACATTGTATTATCAGTTCAAAAGAGGCTCTGTCAATGCTTCCCAATTCACGAAAAAAAAAAAAAAATTAAGGAAGAGAAACGTCAATTAAGCACAAAACACTTGGATTACTTCGTATTATTTTACATGCTTAGATAACCTGCTCTCAAATAAGTCGCAGGCACACAGACACAGAGATCGTAGGATCTTTAAATTTCACATTTGTAGCAGCAACATATATCAGAAAAAGAGGGTTTTGGGCACATTTAACCACACTATCCAAAACCCTTACTCTCTTCTCCCTACTTCACTTGTACTCCAGGATCATGTTGTTCTCTGGAGCTAATCCGACACAAGCCCTCATGATGTTTTCCAGCATAGCTCGCTGCTTTGATAATGCATTCACCACTGGGGTACCAGGAGGAACCTGTATTGTTCCCAACACAATAATTAGTTTTGCCACCTTCCAAATTTACATGTTATATATAGATATAGAATTTAAACTTACAAGAGGGGCCTTGGTCAGGTAACTGAGGATGGTAGCAACAGGGTGGAATGAGTGAAACTTTCCCTGTTAAAGACATAGTTCATTGAGTCTTTGAAAGCTGAAAATAACTCAAGTTGGAAATGGGAAGATTAAGAGACATAATATGCATACCTCATCTTCAGCTTTAAACTGGATTCGAGTGCTGAGCTCAGCAAGAAGGACCAGGTCCAAGATAATAGGAGCAGCTAACAGTGAATCCTCACAGGTGTTGTGCAACACTATTGTGTTCTTTCCACCCATGAATATCTCCGAAGTGTACTCATCCATCGCCCTCTTGCTGTCCCCAACATAAGGCACATACTGCAAAATAACAAGTAAACAAAAGAATCAGACAAACAACCAATTAGAGAGAGTATGAAAAAATGTGAAACAAAAGTTACCTTAATAACAACAACATGGTCAGGATGTTCGCCAGGTTCATAGAGGATGGCGTTGCTGTTGACCATGTCGTCAACAACATTGCTCTTGGAGATTTCCTTAGAGCGGAAGGTTTGAGGGGCTGAAAGATTCATACCGTCATTGTTTCCCAGATGGTTGTAGCTCACTATTGATGTTGGCTGTTACTCATCACCAAGACAATAAAAACAAACATAGTACAGTACATTATTTAATTAAATTTTAAGCATGCAAACAAACAAATTAACAATGATAATCTGTCCTGAACCAGTGAAAGCAGCACCACGTGATCCATAAACAACAAAAGATGTACCTTTATGCCTGCCCCTACAAGGAAATCCACCAACACGGATTTCATTTTGGTCTGACCACTCTTAAAGTCATCTCCTCCTATCAAACTGTTCCTCCTGATGGCCAGATCAATCAGCCCTGATGACCACACAACCAAAGTTCACCAATTTAACTTTTGGGTTAAACAAAACTTAATGACCCACATAATAATAATTAACAATTAACAAGAAACCTGGGACAAAGGTGTTCTGAGGGCTTCCATTGATGAAGGGAACATTCTCCATGACACAAGCAATGGCATACAAAGTGGAAGGGGAAATCTCAGCCTCGTTCCTGTCCAAGGAAGCCAAGAGGTTTTCCTCTGTGTCGTTTAATCCCACAACTACGTTGCTGTACCTCTCTGTGTTGGCTGTCCAGAGGACAACCACCTTGTCAACTTTGCTCTTTTCCTTAAACTCCCTGAGTTTTCATCACAAATAGTGGATAAAACAAATTCTGTGAGTTTCAAACAGAGTATACAAAAGTGTGTATGTGCATATATACATATAGATGTAGTTAGTTAGTTAGTTAGTTAGATTGAGGTTGTTGGACATACTTAATGTCTTTGATGATTTGTTGAACTTGTTGTTTCTTTGTGCCCTTGATGACATTGTTGGCACGGTCTCCTTGGTTGGCAGCAATGAAATCGGGGTCATAGATTCCAGGGAGTGGAACCATGGATTCCATGTAAGGCCTCAACTGTTTCTGCAGGTCGATGTCAAACACCCTGGCCCTGGCCATGGCATCAGCCAGGTTCAAGTCACTGATATCCCATCCCCCGAACACAATGTCATCAGGGTTTACCTACATAAAGTAACACTCCTCATCATGCATGCTTGGAGAAAAAGGTTTCATTGATTTAAGAATTCTTATGGTTCGACATGTTAGTATCAGTGGAGTTCGTGTCACTGATGTTTCCACCTTTGAGGAATGCGACTCATCTAACCGGCCACATGTTTATACTGTGTTGTACAATGTATTTATTTAATCTCTTCAATCTAAAAACAATATCTATTCTCTTTACTATTTTCTAAAATATTATATTGTCCATAAATTGAAAACAACTCTAAATATAATTTCTGATATAATGATAATAAAAGTCAACAATTTGGATTAATAAAAAATAAAAAGAAATACATCACATCGATATTTTAATAAAATTATATTTAACTATTAAATAGAATAATATTAAATACTTTATGATTTCAAATATTAAAATTTTTGACAATGTTCATCTACAGTTTTCGTTTTCGTCCTCGGTGGCCCTGTACTTTGTGGGCCTTACTCACTTTTTCCTTGATAATGAAGCATTTCTGGGACAATTGAACTCACGGGACAAAGGAAAATAAATAATATAAGTGGGGCAGGATAAAAAAATATATTCAGATAATTTCTAATAACAATTTAATAATATTTTTACAAAAAAAACTTTAGTGTAATATAAAAAATGTTTTAGTTTTTATGCAGGTAATTTTTGTCAATTTTAATGATTACTTTTTAAAAATAATAATAAATGGTTTAACAGTATATTTTTTTTCTACGTCATCATACAATCATAAATACGAATCTGTGCGTTTCAAAACAACAATACAAAAATATTTCGTACAAAACGTTTTTAGTCACACTACATACATGTTTATTAACCTATCTGTTTTTTAATATATAAGAACATAGGCAGACCCACTGATCCCTAATTTATTTTGAAATTTATTTTCTCAAAATGTTAAAATTTAATACAATTTAAATTAAACATTTATAGTGAAGTAAATTTTTATGTAAAATTTTTTAATCTGCAACAGGAATTTTGTTTTAATGTTTCATATCTATATTACATCTCGTGAATCCAACACTTACAATAAAATTTAAACAAACTAAATAAATATAAGATTAATGTTAAATATTTCATTAAAAAAATAAAACAACACTCTTGTTTGAATGGTTTTTTTTTTTTTTTTGCTGATTATGTGAACTAATACACCTTCTCATTAGCCCACGTGGACTAGGGGTTATGCATGACTAATTTTGGAAGAAATGACAAAGGAAATTGAAAAAAAAAAAAAAAAAA
>Ga0209700_105568_pt1 | contig 21023 bp, 4 predicted proteins | sample SiratroredBW_FD_187528 | JGI IMG/M metagenome (GOLD analysis project Ga0209700, IMG submission 187528) | Root nodule microbial communities of legume samples collected from California, USA - Siratro red BW (SPAdes) (version 2) | ecosystem: Host-associated > Plants > Roots > Nodule | place: USA... | reverse complement strand
AAAAAATATATATATATATATATATATATATATATTAATCTATTATATAATATAATAATAAATAATATTTAAAAGTGAAAAATGAAATATTACATACATTTTTATATAAAGATATTATACAATATTATTAATAAAATAAATATATTTATAATCTAATAAAAATAATATAAATATTTAAAATGAAAATAAATTATATGATTGTAATTTTTTATTAAAGTAATAAAAATATTTAAATTTAGTATTAAAAGTTATTTTAAAAGATTTTAATTTTATATTTTAAAATTTAATTAGTCTCAATTAATAAATTAATATATTTTAAAATAAATTAAATTTTATTTTAAAGATAATTACATAATTTAATATTTTCTTAAACTTTTTAAAAATATTATTAATTATGTTAAATAAATTAATTATATTTTATTTTCAATTATTTTAATTATAATAATAAATTTGTAATTTTATAATTTATATTTTATAATTAAAAAATATTAAAATATTTATTATATCTATCACATCACTTACAATTTTTCACCAATTTTTTTTTCAAATCTTACCATCTTTTCCGTAATCTAAACATTTCAACTTTTCACATACTTTAATACTTTAACGGATCATCATGTTTGCTATGTTTTGTTTAAAGAATGGATTTAAAAAAAAATGTATGGAAAGCCAAGTTGTTTTGATGAAGAGATAGATAATAAGATTGTTTTGATGAAGAGATAAATGATAAGAAAAGAATGAAAAATTTATAAAAATTTGTGAATGATATAATAAGTGTAGTTGATAAAATAATTTTTTAATAGATAAAATTATAATTAAAATTAATTTAAAATTAATATAATTAATTTTTAAATATGATTGATAAATTATTATTTAAATATTGTTAATATTTTATTATTTATTATTTTATAATTTTGTTAACTTTATTATTATATTAATTATTATTATTATTATTTACCATTAATTATATTAAATTAATTATATAAGTAAATATAATAAAAAAATGACTTTCTCCCCTTATCTTTGGAACAGAAGGACAAAAGATTCTATCAAAAGTTTTTTTTGTCGAAACTCGTTTTCAATTATTTTTTATTCATGGAAATTATAACTTTCGTTGGAATTCCGATGCTTCCATTCCCAGCAACAAATACAACGTAAAACTTTTTATAGAACATTATGTTATCTTAGTTTTTATTTTATATTTTAAAATATTTCAAAATATAATTTGGTTAAATATTTATATTTTTTTGATAAATATACTAATTTAAATTTGTGTTGGCCACTATTTTTTCAACTTCTAATTAGTTTTTTCACATCTGAATACACAAAGGAAGGAAACAGACTAGAAAAGAAAAAAAAATTCTAACAAAATAGTACAAATAGAGTAGGATTCTAAACCAATTTTAGCTGATCAATATACGTTAATTTTGTAATATACGTTAATTTTGTTTTCTCGGATGAATTTGACATGGAAGGAGAAAAGAAAATGATAACAATAAATAAATAAAAATATTTGAGAAATAAATTAAAACTAAATAAAAATATTAGTAGAAGAATAATAAATTAGTAATAAAAATAAGAAATAAAACAAGTAGTATTATATTTAATTATTATTAAACAAACTTTCCTTTTATTCTCATTCAAAACTAAAGAATTTTCTAATTCTCAAATGAGTATTAGATGTCAAACAATGAGATATTTGATAGAAATTACTTCCAAAGGGCATAAACGCATATTTCTTAAACAAGTTAAAATTTTAATAAGATAAAATTTAATATTTATATTAATTTAAGACATATTAAATAAAATATATGTATTATTATTATTGTATATTTTATGTGACTTTACTTATTATATATGTAACAATATATAGGTATTTTTATCGATATTTAAATACGAAACTTTTTAGATGAGTTGGAATTGACTTGACTCAAACTTTTTAGAACAACCAACTCGACGGTTATTGAGTTACGTGTAGATGAAAGTTAAGATACGCATGTATGTTTGAGTTGGTTACTCGCGTATCTCGAACATGGGTGAAACTGGGCCGAATTTTTTGAGTGCAGATAATACACAAGTTTTTCAAGCTGCGAGTTAAACATTGACGAGTGAGCTTAAGTTGACTTTTTTAGGGTGTGCATTCATCAAGTGTATACATAAGTTGTGGTTAGTAGTTTCATCCTCAATCTTGAGACCGAATGGAGCTTCAATATGTGGTCATAACTTTCATAGCTCATGGAACTGAGCTTGAGTAGCTCATGGCTAAGCTTTAGGGCATAGCTTGTATGGCCGAGCTTGAAAGTATAGCTCGTGTGGCCAAACTTTGAGAGTATAGCTCTTGGTGCAGCATCTATTTTTCACTAAGATTGACCACCAATGCATAATGGCCTTGGAAGCTAAGGGAAGCTAAAGGTACCTTCCTCTCCTCACTTATATGATAACGCTCAAATGGTTATTATACCTTCATTTTTTCAATTTAAAAATGTGTATCCACGTCATCCTTTCTATTAAAATGAGACAAATATATCCTAATTTATTTAGCTTTTCTTTCTTTTTTGTGATAGGAGGATCAAGTTAGTAGTAATCTCTTACTCTCAAACTATTTTTTTCGAGCTTTCCATCTTCCTCTTCAAAAAGAAAACTTTTAGAATTAACTGAGCTATGAACTTGGCGTAAAGAGTTTGGAATGAGTCAATACCACTCAAGGGATGTTCCTTTGAGAGTGGCGGGGGAACAACCTACAATAGACTCTCGAGTCTTTAGAGAAGATACTAGCTTAGGTCATGTAAGTATTTATGTGTGCGTCTAGGTCTGAGGTCGCCTCATAGGAATCCACCTTGGGCCACTTTCATTTGTCGGGAAGTTGTGATTGCATGACCTCGACAGTGAAGGGATGGAAACCCTCCATGTAGGCCTTTAGCTCAAGGTTGAGGCGAAGTGTTGGAGTGACTCAGAAAGAGCGATCTTGGTCAATTTTCCGTGATACTTTCACAACTTTCCCTCGATTTGTTACAATAGAGAGGAGTTAAGAATAATCCTGGATTATCCCCCAGGATTAGTTATCGGCATCTTATGCGGTCTTTCGGATGTGGGTTGAATATCTCCCTCATGCTCTCGTGATGGTGAGGGTTGTTGGCTTTGTTCCGACACCTGAGTGTGTTGGTCCTATCGCAGTAAGTTGTCATTGTAGAGTCTTTAGCTTGTTGCGATGTGCTTCCCTTTGTATTACCAGTTTCTATCATTGTGATTGTACTTCGTTATGAAGGCTAGGGATGACATCATGCACATTGGATTGGAGGATGCTCTCCATATGATTCTTGATGGCTTAAAGGGATGCTAGATCCATCTCGTGCAAACTTGAAGTAGAGTGGTTGGTTTGGTTGTAGGGTGGCATCATATACCTTGGTCGGGGAAAAGTTTTACTTGGTCTTATAGTGGGTGCCAAATGTTCTTACCGGATTTTGAGTACAGACTTTTCCGATATGAGCTAAAGCCGACTTGATCCGAGTTCAAATAGTGAATGATTTAAGTTTGGTAATCCTAGGACGAAGTAGACTTACCTGCAGAAGATACTCCCTCGAGTAAGTAAATAATTAAATATACATGGATAAATAGATAATATATAGTATAAGTGAGTAAAAAGCCAAAAATGAAAAGTGAGTGTTTTCTAATTAATGAAGTAGTATTTTACAAAATATATCAAACTTACAGTTAAATAATTCAAAATTATAATAACCAACTCAACAATTATCAAGTATACTTAAAAGTTAATTGAGATATCGAGTATACTTAAAAGTTAATTAAGATATATGAATTTGTTTGAGTTAATTACCATTATATCTCAAACACGACTAAAACTTTTCCAAATTTCTCAAAGTATAAGTAAGACAATTGGAATACCAAATATGATTTTAGTTTAACTTAAAATAATGTATAATAATCTGTGTGACAATTTTAAAATATTATCAAAGTAGAAAAAAATAATAATTTTGTATTCTTATAAATAAAGGATAATCAATTGATTAAAAGTTAATTTTATTTTATTTTAATGTTCTTTAGGTAGAGTTGGCCAAAACTTTAAAATAATAATATATTTATCGTCAGTATTTTTTTTCATTTTTCAGTTTTTCTCTTTCAAAAATGGTTTTTAATTAAATTTATAGCAGTATCAAATTATAATTTTGGTATTTTTAGTCTTATCCGCGATACCAGCCTTTGCTTTTCTATTTTGAGTTACTTTCTTATAAAATTTAAATTTTTTATATACTCTTAAAACAATAACGTGTTATTTTTTATAAACTTAATTAATTAAATTATTTTGTATGATATCTTAAATTCATATTTAAAGTTGAATTTTACGTGAATTATACGGGAACTACAATTCTTTGATATTTACATATTAAAATTTAAAAAAAGAAAATTTACGAATAAAAAATAAAATTTAATAAGAAACACAATCAATAAACAAATAATGAATTATTTTTTATTTTTATTTTAAGAAAACCATATTCAAATATTGCCTTCTTCGTGTTGCCGTTAAAGTGAGGAAAATAGGTGAAGGGTGAATCACTTCCCTTCTAATCCGTTCTTCCCTTCTAAACAATGCCATCGTGCATTCTGAGTCAGATCGGAAATACAGACGTAATTGCCACTTGAGATCGTTGGAACCTCGTCGAAAAACGGTTTAAACAGGGCAGACACAAGTACTCGCTGGAATCTCGTCGGAAAATCGGTCCGTCGGAGCCATCGTGCTCGGAACTCAGTTGGCGAATCTGCGATAGGCGATTTCTTCTTTTCTTCCCGGCGCAGGTACTCTTCCCTCTACCTACACTTTCCCCGTTGGTGTAAATCTTGTTATGCTTTAACCTTCTGTCTTTAATGCCTTGATTTTATTATCTGAGATGTAAGAGGATGAACACTTAAATCGGAGAGTTTTTCCTATGAGGGCTGCAGAAATCGGGTGAATCAGTGAGTGAAAGGGATTAGATTTTATCAATAGAACTTTCACCCCTTCCCTCACCCGAATCCTTCTCCCATTCCCTCATCTAAACCTTCTCCTGATTTTGGAGCAGAGCTTGGACAGGAAATCAGGTTGGTCTCGCTCGCCGGAATTTGTTTAGCTTCACTCTCAACTTTCTGGGCTCGTGGCTGGAGTGGCTTTAAGGGTGACCCGGTGAAGGTTTATAGGTAAATAAACCTTATTTATTAGGCTGAATTACTCTCTCACTTTGCAGTTGTGAAAGATCGTTGTCATAGATTTATGCTATTTTGATAAATTTCGGTTTGGCAATTGCTTCTTGAGTTCTGTAAAGACAAGTAGCCATCTTATCTAAAGGAAGTCTCAAAGTGTTTTGCTGCCTGTTTTTTTTTTTTTTTTTTTTTTTTTTTTTTTTTTTTTTTTTTTTTTTTTTTTTTTTTTTTTTTTTTTTTTTTTTTTTTTTTTTTTTTTATTTATTTATTTATTTTTGTTATGACTATCTCAAAGTGTCACTTATTTGTTGTTCGCTATGTACACCTACTTAACTTGTTGCCTATATTAAACTTCTTGATCATATTATGGTTTCCAAATCTGTAGTAGGTAGTAATATTTGATTCATTGTAATTTACTTATTGTTCACTCAAGAAATCTGGGCCGATGATTTCTTTCTTATGGAATTTTTGGTGATTTGTTTTGTTTCATTCAGAGATCTCATTAACTAGAGATAAGATCTTTCAATAGTTTATAAGTGGGTGCAAACCTTACTTTATTAGCCAAATTTGTAAGGTTGAGTTAGACTTAAAATTCACTTCTTAAGATGGTAGCAGAGTCTATTCTGCCAAAGTTGTTGGGCCTATCGGTTCACTTGATATCGAGCTACCCATAAATACATAGTCCCACACTCGAGTTAGGGAGTCTTGGAATGAGGGGTGTGTGTTGGAGATCCCACATTAACTAGAGTTAATACTTTTCAATAATTATAAGTGGGTACAAACTTACCTTATTAACCGATTTTGTAAGGTTGAGTTAGACCAAAAGTCTATTTCTTAAAACCATTAACAAGCAAACTACGTTATGTTTTACTTGCTTGTAACTAGTTTGGCACTTGTCATGAATTATCACACATATATAGTTCAACCAATGACTCACTGCTTGAACCAGTGACCTAGTGCTCCAGTTGAGTCTTGATGACCGCATCAAGTTTAATAACATTACTTCAAATATTCATTATGCTACAAGCCTCTGTCCTCAACAAAGACCAAAGAGGTATTGGTTAGAATCTATTTTTTATGGGTCAGCAAGGCCAAAATCCATTGGTTTGTAGATGGTTCCTTTGTAGTTGACATACTGCATTAACAAAAAGAGGCTACATAGTCCTATAAAATTCTTGCCATGGCAGGGTCTAGGGAAGGGTCAGCCCATCCTGTATTCATGGTAGGCAGTCTTACCTTGCATTTTGTAAGATGTTGATTCCATGGCTTGAACTTGTGACGTCCTAATCACTTGGCAGCATTTCTAACTGTTGTGCCAAGGCTGCTTCCCTCACCAAATTGACAATTAACCTTGTTCACAATCTGTTAGCCAGTCAATTTGCAGGAAAAAATTGACCAAGTCTCAGCATAGTTTGAAATAAATTCATTATCTTACATTTTTTATTTCTCTAGTGTCTTTTCTCTTTAATTTTAGATTGGGTAATATAATTGGATGTTAAGTTGAGATTCTGCATGGATTTAAATTAGTTAAATTTAGTTTATATCCGTTGTAGTCATGATTCAGAGTAGTGTTTTTGTAGGTGGTGGGTTTACATGTTTAATGAGTATGGGATTGGACCTATTAGTTTGCTAATTTACTCTCCGTGTATTGCATTTTAAGTCTGTTTGAACATGAAAATATAGTTCAATACAGTAGGGCTGGAACATTACTTGTCATCTCATAGCTTTCTTTAAGAGCTGTTAAAAGAAGTGATTATTTTCAAAAAATTCATAGCTTTCTTTAAGAGCTGTTAAAAGAAGTGATTATTTTCAAAAAAATTGATTGCAACTGAGCATGCATTTAAAATGTTGGTTAGAATTTCTTTTGGGTACCAGATTTCATACTGTGTCTTACCCACCATGTAATATATATTTATGTTTATAAAAACCATCGTGAGAAGCTTATATAATTGCTCAAAAATAATTTTCTATGCCTGTTTAGTTTTACTGTTTTAATTGAGGTAGAATTTTAATTAAAAAACTGCTGCTGTTTGTGTTAGAATTTGAAAATGTCAATGGCAAGCGAATCAAGTTGGGTGGGGAGGAAGCCAGTGAAACGCATTGGGGGAATGTCCGATGCTCTATCAATTGCAGCCGATCTTGGTTTCTCCATGTCCCGTCCCCCATCCCAGGTACCTTACAGTCTTTCAGTGTTATTGAAAATCCAGTATGGCGGCGCCATGGCGGGATGCGGTGGCGGTTTTACAGCCAGCCGCCACCACATGACGGTGGCGAATTGGTTTTTCTGTGGCAGTTCGCGGCGGCCGCTTTACCCGTCATGTGATAGCAGGACGGATTGGGAAAGGCGGAAAAGCGCAGCAGCGTGTGCTGCTTGCCGCCGCTGACCGCCGCCGACTGCCGCTGCCAGCCATTGCAATTTGCAACTGTTTTATTTTTTTTCTAAAAATTTTTTAATTATTTTTTTGAATTGTTCTAATTTTATCTAAACGTAATAATATGAATGTCTCTTGTATTATTTTTTCAATACATATTTCTGTATTTTTTAAATATTTATATGTATATATTGTATTTTTATCTTTTTAGCATAGTGTTTCTGTCATAACCTGTTATGATTTAAGTTATAAAAGGATTTTTGAGTATAACACTGCTGTCTTTGCAAAATGTTAGCAAAACATTCTAATAGTTTGAATTTATTGAAAATCATAAAACTCTATGGGTCTTACTGATGATTCTGTGGTTTTCAATAAATTTTAACCAGTAAAAGAGTGCATTGCTAGCACTCGTCTATTTTTTCCTCCAATTCTCACTATTTGTTTGCAAATTGTGGCACATTATTCTCTTTCTTTCTAGGAAGAACTTCAGAATTCATCCCCCACAACTGGGGAAAAGGGCGAGGACTTGATCAGGGTTTTGAGAGAACTAACTATTGTCCAAAGAAAAATTGCAGATTTGCAGGTTGAACTTCAAGGTCGAAAGGTTAGCCTTAGCCATTCTGGTTGTTTACTAGTTGTTTAAGAATAAATTTTCTGACATAGTAAAACCAATGGCCTCTTTTTATATTTGTCTATTCATCTTGAGATTTGTAAAATTTGTAGGATGACAAAAATGTTGCACATTTGACTCATGTGAGTGAAATGGAAAAGAAGATTGAGACATTGGCCAGGATTACTACTATACTCAAAGATGTTATTCAGAACAAGGTAATATAAAATTTGTCCCCTTCAGCTACCCCTGCCTTAGCTTATAAGAATCATATTTTCTAGGTTTAGTCTATTATTTTTTACATTTATCAATTGAGAGGAGCAAGGGCATCAGTGAAAATTCTATGAATTTCCTAGGAGAGGCTGACTTGGTACATTTAGACAATAATCAGAGATTCTCTTCACAAGTCTCACTTTATGCTTTCTTATCCTCTTGTTCGCTTTCCTGCATAACGGTTAGAGTTTGGGCTTAAGTTATCCAGATATAACTAGACAACCTATTATATGCTCTCTGACATTATTTCATTGTCAAAATTTGACAGGACCGCATTATAGCTCGCCTGCAGCAGCCATATTCCCTTGATTGCATTCCTGTTGAAGCAGAATATCAGGTTGGCATAAATTAATATTAAACTAAATGCACTAGAAATCTTTACAAAGTTAATTTGATCAATGATTACAGTGGCATGCATAGGCACTTGTGTGTGCATTTGTATGTTTTTTAACCGTGGTGCTAAGCTGATTTGTTTATTGTGTTTAATTCCTGAGTTTGATAGATGAAGTCTATAATGTGATAATTTCACTACATTTCTTGAATAAAGCTTGTTAACTATAAAATGCAGCATTGTAGGAAAAACGTGATATAGTGACTTGACTTCATTTGAAGCTTTTAGATATGAGATAAAGGACTCTGGTATCCATTATAAATTACACATGGAGAGGCCATTTTGCTTCACCATCCATTGTAATTGGAATATAGTTCATCTCTTTCTATGTCAATCAAGTGTCGTAATATTATACTACCTACGCAGTATGATGTACACAGGCTGAAATATTTATGTACTGTGCTTTATCAGCGACTAAGCTTACTTGAGTGTGTTCAATTATTCTCCATATTTGCACCGCTGAAGCGAGTTGTTTTTGTGCTAGCTATTTTGTGAAATTAAAACTAAAGTTAAGGATTGTACTTGAATTTATATCCGACTTTTGCTAATTTGGAACCATTATGGACCAATCGTGATACCATGGGATCAATTGAAATACTTGATTCTTCTTTTTGATGTTTTTAATTTTATTCCTTACAAATATGACAAATTTTGGTTTTATTTGTTGGAAGAAAATTTGTTGGTAATATTATCATTTAGTTACCTTGACATGCATCTAGATTCTAGACTTGCCGCATTAGCGTCAACTTCGAGATTACACGTGATGTGACATCTGTAAATTTATGCCACGTTATCAATAAATCATAGGGATCATTTTCAAGAATTTAAAAATTTATAAGCATGAAAACCAAAAAAAACCATAGGAACTAAAACTAATTGTAATTAAATTTTGGGGACAAGAACAAATTAGTTCTATTAAACCAACTTTAGTTGAAAATTGATGTAAATGTTTAACCTTTTTTTAGTATAAATTTTAATCAATGCAAGACAGGCATTGTAATTATTGTCATATATTTCTCCAATTTGTGCAGAAACAATTCTCTGAACTTCTGATGAAGGCAGCTAGTGATTATGGTGCTTTGACAGCTTCAGTGGCAGATTTTCAGTGGAGTCAGAATTTTAAAGAACCTCCTTCAGTTTGGGGGGTAGGCTTCTAGATTCCTTTTCTTGTTATAAGCTAATCACGATTAGATGTTTGCGCATTCTGTTTTCATTTTGTCTTAACTCTTAAACCAATATGCGTCCATATAACTGTTACTTGAGTACATCAAGAATATATGACCCAGTGAGTAATTACAAGTCTATTTAACCACTTTGACACACTAAAATCCTTTAAATCCGACCAATTAGCCTGCAATACTATAAATGGAGTTTTAAATAAGGTACCATATTCGTTGACATGTGAAACATAAGCCTGTAATATTTCTTATTTTGAGCATAAGAAACAATTTTTCTGTTGCATGTTCGGAAGTTTATGTTTTTTTTATCACATTTAAGTATTTTCAAAAGTTAACAACGTGCGCAGACATTACATTTGAGTTGTACATCATGTGTAGTAATTTTGGCCATACTTTATTGTGTTTGCTACTTACATTTTAAATGAAATTACTATTTACCTTTTTTCCCAGGAAATGCTTCGACCCATTCCTGTAGCTTTGGCATCTTGCACTCGGTTCTTTGAAGCAATGTCTGCCACAAGAGAGTCATTTGCAACACTTCAAAAACTTAGAGTGGGCCATTTTGATTCCCCTCTTCCTAGGACACCGGCGGGTGATCCTTCCCAAAGAGTACCGGGAGTTTCTGATTGTCTAACCCCACCTCCATGGAAAACTGAAGCAAATTATGACGACTTAGGAATCAGAAACCAAAGGAGGCAACATGTAGATCAGGTGGAAGATGTAAACAGCTAGGTAAATGAGATCCATAGAATATTTGTACAAGCCCAAGGTTCTTGTCTTTTTCTTCCATCAGTGTAACATACCATGCGTACCTTGTGTGATATAACACAATTGCTTTTAGCAAATCAATTTCTTGTCATTGTTGTTTCAGACTTATATATTTTCCGGTCATTGGAAATTGTGTCACAACTAATGTGTGAAATTCTCTTATAAATTCAGCGCTTCATAGAAATAAAGATATCTTTAATTCATGATAAAAAGATTAAACTTGTATGTCGTGTTTTATCCATGAGTTAGCTTGTAATTTTGTAAAATCTCAAGTAAAATGATGAGACGAGACCAGTCTATTATAATTTATGGTATCTTACAATACTAAGATAAAGCGTGAAAACGCACACTATAAAATAAATAAAAGTTACAATGGACAGCTAAAATATAATTGGAACAACAAATTTGCTAGTTTTTTTGCACTCTAGCCATTCATGCCTTACGGTTTGTTTGGTAGGTGAGAATCAGGGTGAAAGAATAGATTAAGACTTTTTGTGAAAAAGAATACAGTGGAAATTTTATCCTTTATTTGATTTCTTTTATATTTTTTACCTTTTTTACCATATAGTTCGTTTTTCTCCTGTATACCAAACTGCATGGTCATATCTTGCATGTGATATCAGTTGAAGGAGTAGATTGATTGCAGTTGAAATATCTCGGTGTTTAGCAATACGCACTCGAATTGAAATTTTTTAATGCCTAGTCTCTTGCATTCCTACAAGTCCAGCTCTCTACATTTCAATTTGGGATGTTGAATTTCATCTATCTTCCACGAGTGAACATGTTCAATAACAATTGCCATATGCTTGTTCTTAAAATTGGCTTTATGAAAAATGCAGCCTAAGAAAGCATTGACAACAATGGAAAGAAACTAAAATATACCCCATCTTAGACGTAAACATGCGTCAAATATAGATTGATCCATCAAAATATATAGCTTAAATTTTTTATTATTTTTGTGTGCATGAGTATTCGTAAATTTAACTTATAACTAAAAAATTTAACGGTGTAAAACTTTTTTTTTCATTTTTTATTGAAAAGTTTTTAGGAATAATTTGAATTTTTTAAAAGCAAATAAACGATATATTTTGGGGAAAATCTCATGAGACACGTTTGCTGTGTCGTAGAACCAAACGTAGCATTATTGTCAATAGCTAATTCATTAATTATTATTTTTCTCTCATTTTTTGCCCACTTCTGTTATGTCGCCCGCTTCTTAGATTAAATTTATGCATACCGACTTTTCAAATTGAAAACGTAAAAGTTAGTGTGGATTTTTCCCATGACAAATAACATTATAATTTTTGGTCATTTAACTCTTTTTTGTTTTGATTAAGTATTCATTCTTTTCATATTTCTTATTTTGTTTCAATTTCAATTTGATCTTTATCATCACAAATTTATTTAAACATGAAATACACATGAATCAAAATACGCGGGAACGCTAACGGTTTGCATGTGGTCTCCCTTCTCAGCTTCAAAGAGCATCTAGTTCTCGTTTCCCGCCCTATATATGTTGATCCCCTCACTTCTTCAGACCTCATTCAAAATTCAAAAACTCTCACTGTTCTTCAGGCACATTTAAAATTTCTTTCTGGAGTCACGATGCTTGCGACGCTCAAGTAAGTCACATAATCTATTGTCATTTCTTCTAATCTCGGAATTTGAATTCAGCCTCACAGTTTGATCGGCGATGACTTTTCAGATGCGAGGAATCCAGCGGCCAGTTACAGCTCGTCGAACGAGAAGACATCGACGAGGATGAAGACCTCTTCGAAGCCATCGACAAACGTATTTTCTTTCTCTCCACTCTGGTTTCTCGTTTGCTTTCGTCGTTCTTCCTTCTTTTATATCGCACTAAAAGCCGATCTATATATATTAACTTCTCTTCGCTCTTCATTTAACTGTTATTTATTTTTGTTTTCATTTTTTCGATCTTTGGTGAGAGTTTTTGTTAGATTCATTTTTTCACTGAACAATGATCTAGTTTGAAAAACTTAATTCCGCACTCGTTTGATTAGTGGAAAACTCGTTTGTATTCGATTCACATCCATGCGCTTCTACGCAGTGATTGCTCAAGGCATCAATGCTGGAGATGTGAAGAAGCTTCAGGACGCAGGGATATATACCTGCAATGGCTTGATGATGCATACAAAGAAGGTTTAACTTAAAACACATCTCTAATTTAAATATCTAGGAGGTGGAGTTACTCTGTACTTTAATTGCTAACATAATTGTTATATTTTCGTAGAACTTGACTGGAATCAAAGGTCTATCCGAGGCCAAGGTCGATAAGATCTGCGAGGCTGCTGAGAAGATTGTGGTAAGATATCGTAGCATATGAAATCTAAGTTATTCCAATAATACTATTTCAGCTCTTCTTCATAATTTGACCTTTCCTGCTATGCAGAATTTTGGATATATTACCGGAAGTGACGCACTGCTCAAAGTACGTTGTTTATTGTATTTGGAAGTTTTTTGAATTTTTCATTCCATTTAGATCTGCATGTCTGTGACGTTTTAGGAATTACAATGGTTTCCGTTAAGCTTAAGTAGTCGTAATTAATATTCTTTGAGTGTGCATTTAATCGTCCTTTGTTAACCACAGAGGAAGTCAGTGATCCGAATCACTACTGGAAGCCAAGCGCTCGATGAATTGCTAGGAGGTAGCCTTACACTGAATGAATCTCGTATTGTTTTGTGACTGGAAAATTTGTTTCTCAACTGCTCGTATATGTTTTCTCTCTGTTTTTTTTTTCTTTCTAAAAAGGTGGGATCGAGACATTAGCCATTACAGAAGCGTTTGGAGAATTCCGGTGAGAACACAGCTCATATCAAGTTTCTGATAGATTTGATACATTTCAGTTTCAGACGTTCATTCTAAGAACATTGTTTAATGTTTCAGATCTGGGAAAACACAGCTTGCTCACACTCTCTGTGTTTCCACTCAGGTTTTTATTCTATGCTCGTCATGACACATTAGGTGTTTTTTTTTTATCAGCAAAACATAAAACAAGTTAATTGCTAGAAATGAGTATTTGTAATTGAAACTGTTCTGTCGTGTTTTCGTGTAGCCTATGACATTAGGATTGCGACTATTTCTTTCCCCTTTTTGCGAATCACATAATTCTATCTACTGTAATAGAAAAAAATATAGTAGCTTCTTAAAGGCGAATTTACACTAAGGAAACATATAGACAGAAGAAAGGTAAATAAAATCCAAAAAACAAAACTTAAAATCATAAAAAACAAAAAAAAGAAAAAGACTTTCCATCCTCATGTGAAGAAAGCCATTTTTTATAACCTATAATCAATTTAAAAAGAAAATCTTATCAATTAATATTAAATAAAATATAATATAATATTTTTTATTTATTCTAACAAAATAAATAGTTAAAATATATAAATATAACTAATAATTAAATATTTACAAAAATATAGTTTAGTATTATAATAAAATGAATAAGTAAAAATATTAAAATAATTGATCAAATAAAATAAATTTAATATTTTATTAATATATGTTTTATATTACAATAAATAAATAAAATAAAAATATTAAATTAATAAATTAAATAAATTTAAATTTTGATAATTTATTTTAATGTATTTTTATTCTGAAATATAAATTTCCTATTTATTAAATATTAAATTTAAATTTTATTTTGCTTTAATTTACATTTTTGAAAATGTATCTTTTTAAATTATTATTTTAAAAATTTATTTTCTAAATTAATTAATATACAACCAATCTTTTTCTAATACGAAATCTACTTCAAACCTTTTTATTACTTTTCGAATTTTCCATTATTTTATAGGTGTTAGTCTTATTTTCATCCACTTTGAATATTTGCCTATTTGGTGTATGCTACTGATCTTTCCTGACCCTTCCAGCTGCCAACTAACATGAAGGGAGGCAACGGAAAAGTTGCTTACATTGACACAGAAGGAACTTTGTATGTCTTTCTTTCTTATTTATAACTACTTAAGGACTTAAAAGTGACATCTCTCAATCGATAACTTGTGTCTGTTTTTTCAACTGATTTCATCCAAATTTTATTAATGTTTCCCATGCATCCAACTGCAGCCGACCTGACCGAATTGTTCCCATAGCTGAGAGATTTGGCATGGATCCTGGGGCTGTCCTGGACAATGTAAGTATACTCCATTTCGTACATCATAACTAGGATCTGAAGGGAAATAGTTTGCTGTTGACACCTCAACATATTCTGTTTGTGATTACACAAGATTATATATGCTCGTGCCTACACTTACGAACATCAGTACAATCTCCTCCTTGGTTTGGCTGCTAAAATGTCCGAGGAGCCATTCAGACTTCTGGTGAGGTCTTACTAACCGAGTAACAGTTATCTTTGCGGTTTGCAATATCAGGAATCATGCATGGGATATGGACAGTTAACGAATTTATTTGTGGCAGATTGTGGATTCGGTGATTGCTCTGTTTCGGGTAGACTTTTCTGGAAGAGGAGAGCTTGCAGAGCGCCAGGTCTGTTATTTACATGCACTTACCCGTTTCCTAAGTCAACTTTTGCTGACTTGGACAACCGTTTTCAGCAAAGACTGGCACAGATGCTTTCTCGATTAATAAAGATAGCCGAGGAATTCAATGTTGCAGTGTATATGACAAATCAAGGTAAATTCTTCGTTTGTTGATATAAGAGTTTGTTTTTTGGGGGAAGCGGGTTAAGTTTTCTATCAGTTCCAATTGGTTGTTTTGAAGCTTGTAATTTGAAACAAGTAATGGCAGTAGCATTCGAGTTTGAGCTGGGCCTTTTATGAGAATAACGGGTATATTTATCGACACGATATTTTATGTTTTGGTTGCAGTCATAGCTGATCCAGGAGGCGGGGTGTTTGTAACTGATCCAAAGAAACCAGCAGGAGGGCATGTGCTAGCCCATGCAGCCACAGTAAGGCTGATGTTCAGGAAAGGGAAAGGGGAGCAGCGGATTTGCAAAGTGTTTGACGCCCCCAACCTGCCAGAGGCTGAAGCAATATCCTTTACTAGAGTTTTTTTTCTCCTTTAAAAATAATCTATTCGTCCAGTAATTACGAAATTAATCCAATCCACCCCAAATAGTTATGAAATTATGATTGTTAAACGAAGTGAAGTTACCTATATCTAAATAACCAACCGACGTTAGCTAATTTTTAAGATGGGGGCCAAAACATCATATTAGCCGTGGAAAACAATTGCAATGCTTTTGAGAATGAAGCTCTACCATCCGCTTGTTCTTCCTTGACAGTGTTACGTTTTCCAGATAACACCAGGGGGCATTGCAGACGCTAAGGACTAAAGAGTCGCTTCTGACTTCTGGGACGAATCACAAAAGCGACAGCAGTGGCTGAATATTTCTATTAACCTTAATCTTCCAGATATTTTCTCACAGCTTGTATGAAAAGTGCTGTTATGCTGTTAGTATATTTCAGTGACGAGTTCCCCATAGGTATAAACGTTTCTTTTATTGCAAGTAGCAAAGATATTTTGTATTTTCAATGTCTCAAACATAACATTCTCGCTGCAATTGACTTTATAGAGAGAGCCTGTTTTGATATTATTATATATTAATAGTCAAAGTATGGCACAGATATGTCTAAAATTCGAGATAAAGAAAACAGTAAATAATCATAATTTCTAGACTGAACCTGCCCGCAAGTTGATATTATTACATGACCTATGAAAAGTGCTGTTAGTATATTTCAGTGACGAGTTCCCCATAGTTATAAACCTTTCCTTTATTGCAAGTAGCAAAGATATTTTGCCTTTTCAACGTCTCACAAACATTAACATTCTCGCTGCAATTGACTTTATAGAGAGAGCCTGTTTTGATATTATTATATATTAATAATCAAAGTATGGCACAGATATGTCTAAAATTCGAGATAAAAAAAAGCAGTACATAATCATAATTTCTAGACTGAACCTGTCCGCAAGTTGATATTATTACATGACCTATGCCAGGAGAGTATAAGCTTACTATTTGCTCCAAGCAATTTGTATAGCTTAATATGATAACTCAAGCCTCGCTAGAGCCTCAAAGTTGTATTACGGGAACAGAACGAGAATTTTAAAATTCGGCCAAAAGCAGCCATGATAAAAAGCCTTCATTCAAACAGAACAAGGTCGCAATCAGATATTATTTGACCAGTTAGCAGCGCTCCCAACCCTTGGCATGCCAGTCGATTCCTTCTTAGTCTCAGCATCCACCTTGAAAGTGGCACCACACACCTGTCCTGAACTATCAACCCTCGGTACAGGCTTCACCTCATTAAGTGGATGCTCAAAACTGCTCAAACCTCCGGCTGTCGTAAAGAAAAATCCTGAACATGGGGATTATATATGTTACCACTGAATGTCCAACATGGAAGAAACGTAATTGAAAAATAAACGATAATATAAAGGTAGTAGAGAAAGAAAAGAAACTATCAGCTGTAGCACAACTTAATTAATGTCAGCGCACTTGCATTTTCCCATTTTCAAGTCATCGAACAAGTCACTTTCAAATTTTAATAAACTTGTAAACTTTTAAAAGAGCAATCCTACGGGAGATGTTCAACATTGAGTTCTTATCTAGTTCAGATTGCCTTTCCAAAACAAATCTTAATATTACCTTTGGGGAATGGTGCAAAAGATTTCCCACAGCTCTTAGTTACTATCTCTGCATCATCTGAAAGAACAAGATTTTCATCGGCATCAGTTCCCCACGCAAAGGGAACACTCCCATCAGCATCCTTTAAACAACCAGGATATGTATCTCAAGTTAGAGAAAACCATTGGCAAATAGACAGGAAATGAGATGGATCGAGGATAACTCACCGCAGCAATAAATGCAGTCTTAGCACTACTGTCATACAGAATAAATGCAAATTTGCCCTGGAAATCTCTCACAACTTGAGCAGCAGGATAGGGACCACGATCTCTTAGAGTCCTGTATGCCTCTATGATAATGGTAACTTCAGTAGCCGTTTTATTCAATCCATATTGTTGCTTAAGATTCGCAACGTTCTCAAGGTGACCTTGAAACAAGCAGAAAATGTCATCCACAACAGCGAACAGCCTGCCCACGTAAGAAAATGAATATATTAATTGACTTTCAAGAAGAGATGATAAGAATTTAGGATCTCATTTTTGTTTTATAAAATGAGATGATAAGAATTTAGGATTTTCAAAATTGTCATTTTACAGATCATAGAGAAAGTAGAGGAGAATTTCAGCTTTACATTAGATAGGAAAGATTAGGTAAGTATTGCTCTAAGGCCTATGATAAAGAACTATAACCTTGTGATATATGAACTTACTTTTATCTCATTAAAATCACTAAAATAACAACAAGAAGCAATAGAAAACGGTCAAGACCAAGGCAGAAAGATTATAAATGGTGCGGCAAAACTATCTTAGAATGACTTCTGCTGGTGGGAACTGGGAAGGGGAGACAAAAGGAAGGGCGAGAAACTGACAATACAAAGTTAATATTCTAACAAAATATATTTTAAGATCTGTGAAAAAGCAAAAAAGAAAAAAAGCTGCTATATCATAACCAAATAACCATCAAGGAGAATCTAAAGGATTTTTATACATGGTGTATAGCATGCGTTACTACTTTATTATTTTTTCTTGTATTCAGGCTTAAGGTCATCAATATAAACATGATAGATAATGACAGAACAGGAAAAAAAAAAAAAATGAAACACGGAATCACGGGCGTGCTAATAAAACAAGGAGATCAAATCTAATGTTCGGTCAAATTAAGGTCTAGCAAGAACAATAATCACCAGTAACGATTAAGATCAGGAAAACAAACAAGAATAACTCCTAAAAACATTAAAAAAAAAAAAAAAAAAAAAAAAAAAAAAAAAACAAAAAAAAATAAAAAAAAAAAAAAAAAAAAAAAAAAAACCAAAAAAAATTAAAAAAAAAAAAAAAAAACCAAGAAGAATCCAACAGTTTCCATTCACCAATGATCGAATTCTACAATAAAATGTCAAGCAATATAAAAGATTCGTCCACACACCCTTATCCTAATATAAAGATACTTCCACGATCAAGAAACTCAAAACGGAAAAACCTAAGGAGTTTACAAAAAAGTATTCAACTTTAATCTCCCTTCAGTTCAGACGTCTAAGACGATGACCCAAAAGGAAAAAAATAAAGAAATAAAAATGGGTCAAGGAAATTGAACATTAATAAACACACACACAAATGAGTCTTCTTTTTGGATCCAAATCAAGGATAAATAAGATATCGAAAAAAGCAAAGAAAATGATGGACCTTGGGAGAAGGGGGTTCTGTTTGTGAAGAGAATAGGCAACGAGTCCCGAAGTGCCAAGATTAACGGTGACGGAACCAGGGTGAACGGAAGAGAAGTGCTGTGCCAGAAACCCATCTTTCAAGGCTGAAACGGAATTTGACTGAGGGCACTGAAGACCCTCCGGGCTCTTTGCCACCGATTTGTCGAAAACCGCCAACATTTTGGGTGGATGTGAAAAAAAAAAATACGACAGAACAATGCAGTCAGCAGCAGAAATTGAAATAAGATGCTGAACGAGAGGGATGCGATGTGCTTAATATAAGCTTCTCTTTCTCTGCAATCCAACATCATTTTTGTTTTTACCATTATGCCCCTCCTCTTTTTGGATAATTTTTAGAATTTTTTTATGGCCAATGCCCTACGTACCTCACACTGTTGCAAGTTCCAACGACCTTTCTTGTCGTTTAGCCGTTTACTTTTTGTCTTCTTTTTCTTTTGTATGATTCAGGTTTAGTTTTATACAATAAAACCAATCAAAATTAGAACATGTAATGTAACCTTGTATATTTATTCAATTTTCCGATAGAAATATTTTATTTACAGTATGTCCAATAAATTGCAACAAGTAACTCGCAATTTTGGATGTTTAATTAAAAAACAAAAATAATAGAGGAAATTAGATTACATTTTATTGTTGAACTGTTTTAACATAAAAAATTTTAACATACTAAATTTGAAAATCAAATTCAGTAATTCTTTTTTATAAGAGATTACAAGCTTTATTATCATTTTGTGAACACAACTTGTACTTGGTTCCTATACCATACAAAATATTTCCTGCACTTAACAAATTTTTAAAATATCAATAATGTTTTTATTATTTTTATTTATTATATATTAAATAATTTTTTTTTCACATTTGAAATGTCGTTATTATTTTTATTTATTATATATTAAATAATTTTTTATTTTTTTACATTTACAGAAATATCTCTCTCATATTTTCTTTTAATAATAATAAAAATTATATTAGATGTTGTTAAGATATTTATAATTTAATATGATTAATTTTAAAAATTATTTAATACATTATTTTTAAATATTTAATTTTATATTGCTTGAAAACAAATATAGATATTTTTTAATATTTATTAGATTTCTTTTATTATTTATGAAGAAAGTTTGTTAATATTTATAAAAAAAAAAAGTTAACAATTTTTTACTTAATTATACTTATTTGGTATTGACTTAGTATAAAAGAGAAAAAAATTATTTGATAAATAAATTTAAAAATAAAAATAATAAAGATATTATTAATATATTAAGATTATTAATATATTAAAAATTAATTAAGTGCAGGAAATATGTATAGTGCAGGAAATATGTATAGTGGAGGAAATAACTGCCTCACAAACTAATAATGGTTTGAGCTTACTTAAAAGTTTGGCTTTGTGATATTTTTTTAGCAAGTTTTAAGCTTTTATATCTACATTAGTTTTAGCAAATTATCTTACTTAAAAGATAATTTGCCAAGTCACACTGTGCGATTAAATTTTTTATTACATTTTGTGTCTTGTTTATAGTGAAGGACTTGACAGATTAAATTCAAACGTTGTTACCGCAATCAACAAAACAAAATTGATCTTCATATTATACAAGTGGCATTTTCTTCTTGATGGTACCATTCTTTAGTCTTTCTTACAGAATAATAAAATGTTGTCATAATTTTTAATGGTGAGATTGTTTATTATTATTATTATTTATTTGTAGGACTTCAACCTGCGTTAAAAAATTTATTATAATACCTTATCCTTTATATTTAACTAAGTGCACCTCAACTTTTGTTTCTACATTGCAAATATTATTTTGTAATATAGTTAATATTTCGATTATTTTTTTTTTCAAAAACTGTATCTCTTTATATATATATATATATATATATATATATATATATATAATGTGTAGAGTGTG
>Ga0209700_105566_pt1 | contig 21033 bp, 2 predicted proteins | sample SiratroredBW_FD_187528 | JGI IMG/M metagenome (GOLD analysis project Ga0209700, IMG submission 187528) | Root nodule microbial communities of legume samples collected from California, USA - Siratro red BW (SPAdes) (version 2) | ecosystem: Host-associated > Plants > Roots > Nodule | place: USA... | reverse complement strand
AAAACAAAAAAAGAAAAAAAAAAAAAAACTAAAAGTATTTACGATAATACATTTATAAACATGAATATAAGAGCTCGTAATAAGTTAAACACAATAAAAATTTAAATTACACAAAAATGTATTATCCAAAATCTGTTAGTAAGTGAGAATTTACAAATTTGACAGCAAAAAATCTATTAATAAATTAAAGAATATTATTTTTATTATAAAATTTATTATTATTATTATTATCATTTTATTTCTATTATTATTAAATTTTTATTTATAGTTTTATTATTCATTATTAACGATTTTATCAAAGTTGGTGACAAAAGAACCACTTGTATCATGTTATTATTATTATATTTATTATTACAATTATAATAATAATAATAATATTATTATTATTCATTAATATTATTATAGTAATTACTATTATTATTATTAATATTATTATTATTACTGTAATTATTATTAATATTAATATTATTATTACGGTAATTATTATTATTAATATTAGTTAATTTTTATTATTCATACTATTATTATTCATACTATTATTATTACTGTAATTATTATTACTATAATCATATTATTATTAATATTATTATTATTATTATTTATTATTATTACTAGATTAAACTCGTCGTTAACTTGACGAATGACTTATCAATGAATTTATCAAGGAATAATTTTATAATAATTTTGTCCGTTGATAAAATTTATCTGTTAGAAAAATTTTATTGATAATAAAAGTTTTGCTTATAATGATAAATTGTTAATTTTATTATTTGAATTTATTAATTACTTTAATGATAAGTGGTCTATTATGTAAGACAACATAGACATCTAAAATTGTTAATAACATTAACTATATGACAAAATAACTTAATTAAAATACAGTTTTGAATTAATTAAGTATTTAATAGTAATTCAAGCATATAATGTAGTCCTTATAAAAGTTAGATCAACACAAGGGGAGGTGAGGTTAGGGTTAACTAATTTTTTAAAGATAATAAAAAATAAAAAATAAAAGAGAGGGAGAGAGGAAGAGTCTTTCTTACTGGTAAGTAGAAATTAAATTACACATAATTGATTTATATACAAAATAATGGATATTTTAAGTATTTTTTATACATAATTAAGTATTGGATTATAGATAATAATAAATAAAGTCTTCTCGCTCTCTATTTATTTTAATTCTATTTCAAGTCATTGAAATAACTTCTCTTATTATTAAGAATTTTTTCCCATATAAACCAAATCAATTTAATTAAGATTGATTGTATTGATTGATTTATCATCTTACTGTAAAAATACATAAACTATTATATTCTTTTACTTTTTAGCTTCATTTATTTTATATTTATATATTTTTAATAGTTAGTTATTCACTTTATTTAATATTTAGACATTTTTAGTTGTCTATTTATACATATCTCATTAACCATGCCCTCGTATATATAAATTACAATATAAACATGATGAAAATGATGAAATCAAAAAACTTAAAAATGCTAGATAAGATTAAAAAAAATTCAAAATGATTGAAAGGAAAAAGTTATTACTAAAGATAATGTGATTTGACTAACATCCATAAACACAAAGTTATTATGAAAAAATAATTAAAGTTTAGTCAGGTTTTCAAAATGTCAAACATTTTGTAGTTAATTAAAACTCTTGAAGTAAAGTTGAAAAGTCGAAAGTAATTATAATTCACTCAAATTAAAAAAGTGGTCAAAGACAAATGAAAAAAAAATTGTTTAAAAAACATGATTAAAATCTATTAATATTATTATTTACAATAATCACATCTTATTTCTTAATTATTGTTTTTCAATATTCTTAACATTTTTCCGAACAATTTATATTACTGTTTACAAAATATACTTCATACTAGTACTAATAATATGACTATTTCAGTATACTTTAATATGATTATCTCTAAATTAAAATATTTCATTTAGATAAAGGTTCTAAATTATTTTAAGTTGAATGGCCTAAGATGATTCACATTTCTAACATTCAATAGTTGGATCACTTCTTCCTGCATTTCCATAATTTATTCTTACAATAGCGGATATATAGGTGTCTACCACCTCCAATAATACAATAAGAAACTAAATATCATCAGTGTATGGCTTGTTCGTACAAGATTTTTGCATTCTGTCTGATTCTTTTACTGCACACATATTCTGGTTTAGTCGAATCACCCCTCTTATAAATACCTGTAACACAAACAACCATTTACTGTGCTCTAAGTAAATGTGGGAACTAACTCCCCTCGCTCTCTGGTCATAGTCTCCTCTATAAACCACCTGTACAATCTACAAAACCTATATCACTGAAAGAAGACACTTAATTGGAGAAAAATGTCAATCAAAAAATGAGACAAAATTATTAATTAATTTATACTTAAGTCATAATCATTTCTTAAGCTGGGCTAAATTAAAAATCTTTTCAACATCCACTACCGGACCATTAAAAACTACCTTATTTCTATGAATCTAAATTTCAGATATAATGACAATCCATGTCTCTTTTCATACTCTATTAACCTTATTACTAATGTCCATTAAATGAAAGTTCTAAAAATAAACAATGATATTAATTAATTAAAAATAACAATATAAATAGCTTTTTAAATAGTTAATATAAAATCAACAACCTCTAATATATGATCGATTAAATGAAAATACATTGTCAATATATTTTAATTAAATTTTAACCATACAGAAATTTATGATTAGATGACACTTAATGCATTAAAATTAGAATTTATATACAGAGAGTAGAGAAATCCAAATATTTAAATTTTTGCATAAACTTGATTTTATTCTTAATTAATGTTCACAGTAAAGTGTTGTAGCAAATTTTATATATAGGATTAGGTTCTCAATATAGGATTAAGCTCTCAATTTTGATTCATAGTTCAATGATCAATTATAACTCATTCTTGGTTCTTACTTCAACCCTAATTCATAATCCCCTGAATGTATAACAATTTTAACTCCCAAAATAAAAGAGTGCTCTTTATAAATAATTTATGAAATTTCAGAAATAAAATGAAATGATGCTGGATTATTGATTGTAGGTAGTATACAACTACTACACACAGTACAATCCACATATTAAACGTAACTGTTATATAAGAATCATGAAGACTACGAAATTAAAAAATTTATTTCAAAAAAAAATATATATATATATATATATATATATATATAATTTAAAAATAATATCCTTAAAAATATTAAGAATTACAATATAGTAGCAAATGTGAGTTCTCACAATATCTCACAAGATATATAAACACCTGTGTAGTCTCATGCAGATAATAGCATATAATAGATAGATAAAGATCATTTGTCTCTTGAAAAAGAAAGTTAAAATCAATTCACAAAAAATATCTGGCTTTATTTATAAGATGTTAAAATACCATTTCCTCTTTAAGAAATGAAATTCCACTTATAAAAATTATTTATTTAAAATTAAAGAGAGTAATTTTAGAAAATAAAAAATTATTTATATAAACAAATATTTATAACTAATTTTATTTAAATTTTAGTAATCCATATATGTAAGACTTATATTGAAATAATATTTTTATTTATGAACTTACGTACAATTTTAAATTTATAAAATTTTTCATTTCAATTTCTATTCACTTTAAAATCTAGTTATTACAATATATAATGTCTAAAGAACATATAGAAAATAACTTACTTTTTATTAGTAAAAGTTAAATACAAATAAACAATAAAATTGTTCTAATTTTATAAAAAAAAAATACCTACAAAATAATACATTTTTGTACATTTTCTATTATCTTTGATCAATTCATTAGTATTTAACATCTTTAATATAAATTATATATGTCAAAAAAAATTTATAACTAATTTTATTTAAATTTTAGTAATCCATGTGTAAGATTTATATTTTATATTTAAATATTATTTTTATTTATGAACTTACGTACAATTATAAGTTTATAAAAATTTTCATTTCATTTTCTATTCGTTTTAAAATCTAGCTATTACAATATACAATGTCTAAAGAAAATATAGAAAATAACATAATTTTTATTAGTAAAAAAAATAACAAAATTGTCTTAATTTCTATAAAAAAATAGTACAAAATAACACACTTTTGTATATTTTCTATTATCTTTAATCAATTCATTAGTATTTAATACCTTTATATATTAATTCACATTACAAAATTCGTTCCTTGTTAAAAACTTTTCCAAAGAAACTTGCCTACAAAATAACCTATTTGAATGATAGAATTAAAATAAATAAATAAACGGACACTAAGTATCAATGTTTTCATATCTATATATAAAATTGTAAAGAGTATAAAACTAAGTTTATTTCAATATATATTTTAAAAAGAATATCCTTAAAGAATATCAAGAAATATAATATAATAGCACACATGAGTTTTGACAAAATCTATAAAAACCTATATAGTCTCGTACAGATAATAGATGAACATCATTTGTCTTCTGAGAAAAGAATATCAGGAATTATAATATAGTAGCACGCATGAGTTCTGACAAGGTCTATAAAAACCTATATAGTCTCATACAGATATATAGTCTCATACAGATAATAGATGAAGATTATATGTCTTCAGAAAAAAGAATTCACACGAAACAATTCAGACACGAAAGTCCAATTTTATTATTTGTTTCTTCACGTCCAAAATTAAAAAAATAATAATAATAATAATCCTTGATAATTTAATATATTAATTATATATTTTATTTTTTGACTTCAAATATTAATATATATTATTATATGATTATAATAAGTTGTTTACGTGCATATTTTTTATTTTATAAAATGTTAAAGTATCATTCCGCTTTCAAATAAGGTAGTAATGATGAAATTTCACTTATATAAATTATTTATTTAAAATGAAGAGAGTAATTTTGAAAATAAAGAATTATTTATATAAATATTTTTCTTAAATTTATAACGAACTTTATTTAAATTTAAGTAATCAATATATGTAAGATTTATAAACTTACGTATGTAACTACAATTAGAATGTATAAATTTTTCATTTCATTTTCTATTCATTTTATTAGCAAAATAATTAATTAAAAATAAATAATAAAATTGTCCTAATTTTTATAAAATAAGTACAAAATAATACATCATGGTACATTTTCTATTATCTTTGATCAATTCATTTATATTTAATATCTTTAACATATTAATTTACATTACAAGATCCTTTTCTTAACCACAGTCAATACCAAAAAAACATTTCCAACTAATCTTTGGTACAAAATAACCTAATTGAATGATAGATAGGTAGATAAATGGGCACTCACCACCATTTCCATCTCTATATACACGCAATATCCTTATTATAAATGACTACAAAAATATAAATAAAATTTAAAAATAAAAAATATTTACATATCTTAAAATTATATTAAATGATAACAATAATAATTTTTCTAATTTTATAATAAATACCCACTTTTTTTATATTTTATAACAAAATAATATTCTCGTTCCTTCGAACTCTTAAAAACTGGTTCAAAACTGTACTTTTTAAAAATCATATTGAATACATGCTGAAAATTTTATTTCATCCAAAATCTGTTTTCAAATACACAGAAGTGGAATAATAGGAATATTGTTGTATTACATTTATATGAGCGAGAAAGGAAGACATGCACAGAGAGCCTGTGAGTTGTTAAGCATTTAAACATGAATAGAGAGTCTGAATCTCAATAACATTAAATCTTATTTGGCTGGGCATTACCTATTTTTTTGTGAGTTTTTCACCATACTGTGTGCCAACTGATAAATTTTTTCTTTGGTGTTATTCAGATTTCTTACACCTGAAGAGGTAACAAATACTGCTTTTTCTTATTCTCTGTAATTTTATTGTATAACAACCCTAAACAATAACGACACGACTAAGGAATTTCAGACAGACAAATTTATAACAACCTTAAACAATAATGACACGAATAAGGAATCTCAGGTGGCCAGGAAGACAAATCAATTTTTTCTTCTTTAATGGATACTCTTGTTTCGCTGAAATAAAAAAATTATTATAAAAAAAAATAATATAATTAAGACAAAGTAAAAGAGTTTCCAAAAAAAAAACTTGAATATATTTATCTTATAATTTTATTATCAAAATTAAATTCTATATTTTATTACATATTTATCATTTATGTTTTATTATAAGTAGTGTGGTTTCTTTATAATTATTAAAAATATTGAAAATATTTGTTTTAAATTATTTTTTCTTAATAAAAGGTGATTTATTAAAATTAATAAACCTGATGAATCAATCTAATAATAGTTACATTACTAAATAAGAACAAGTTAAACTCAACCTAAACTGATTGAATTAAATTTAACTGGATTGAGTAACTGGATTGAGTAAAAGATTAGACTAAATCTGACCTAATTCAAACCACTTATACTTCTATTGTTTTTTAATAAAAAAACGTATAAATAAATATATAACAATATTTACCATGAGTGTAAATTTGTTCATCCTTAAATAAATTAACAATACTAGATTAAGTATTAATACTAGAAGTATGGATATTATAATATATCATTTAAAATGTCAATATTTTTAATTACTAAATATTATCTGATATTATAATATTTTGTATTATTAAATATTTCAAAACTGAACTTCGTTTTATTTGATAAAATTATTATTAAAATTTTAAATATATTTAAAAGTAATTTTTTCATGTAATAAGAATTAAAGTGTCCCATCCTCTTGAAATTAACAATTTAAATTGATTCATTTAATTAAAATATTTAAAAAATAAAATATTAAATCAAGATAATTTAAATTTCAAACCATTTTAAAACCTATAATAATAATTTAAGTGGAAACGCAAGTATTTGAGAGAAGATCCTAAGAAGCACTATAGTACGAGGAAAATCCGAATAAACTTATAAACATATTATATTAGCATGTTAAAGTTGTCACAATCGAATTTCTTATTTATAATTTCAGCACTATCTCTATAGAAGAGGATAACACCTGAAATAAATTGGCTATTCAGTGAGACGGATGAGAATTGAATAAAATATAATGTTTATGTTAAATTTAACCATAGAGTAAAATAATAACTGGAAAGTAGAAAGACAGAGCATAAAAAGAAAAATAAATCGTGAGAAATTAATATTTAATTAAAATTTAATTTTGTTGATCCCAACTATTCTTCTTATATTTGAGCAAGTTGCATGTCATATTGGTAAATTTAAAAACAGTACAAAACTTGTTTGGTTTCAGATATAATATTCAACATCATCATCCACCACCACAGTTTATTAAAGGATGTTCTCACCTGGAGGATAACACATTTAACACTAACTAGATCTTCATACTTCTACAGAACTCTCTTTGTCATCCGGATGAACAGAAACTTGCATGGCTGCCTCATCTCCATCACCAACAAGCATTGCTCAGTCTTCGTTGCATTTTTCTATTGCATTTTTCTATTATCTTTAATCAATTCATTAGTATTTAATATCTTTAATATATTAATTGACATTACAAAATTTCTCCTGGTTAACCACCCGTCAATAAAAAACTTTTTCAAAGAAACTTTCCTACAAAATAACCTAATTGAATGATAGAAATAAATAAATCGACACTCAGTATCGTTTTCATCTCTGTATACACCCAACATGCTTATTCTAAATGACTACAAAAACAAAATCTAAAAATAAAAATATTTACTTATCTTAAAATTATATTAAATGATAATAATAATAATAATTTATAATTTTATAATAAACACTCACTTTCTTTATATTTTATAACAAAATAATATTATCGTTCCTTCTAACTTCTAAAAATTGTTTCAAGACTATGTTTTGTCAAACACAGTCAAACATCAACTCTTCAAACTTTCAAAATCTTCAGCAAAATGCTCTAAACATTTTTTGTTTTTATTAATGACAATTTTGTATTTTACTTGGAAGGTTATAACAGTATGGAGGTAGAGACTTTTATTTATGAAGGTGCAGGAAGAAGGTGTGTTCCAATATTCAATAGTTGTCACAAACCCATTAATAGAACACAGGACTGAAAAATAAAAGGTCCAACTTCCGAATTCTTAAATCTCAAAGTCCACTTGAAAATTTTGTTAATGTCACTATGGGACAAGCATTGGTTATACGAATCTAATTTTGATACATTATCAGTATAAAATCTTTAGAGTTTTATATTGGCTAAAATAATGATTAGAACATCAATTTAGTTTATTTTAATTTTCATTACGTCAATATATAGATATGTATATTATTAATTAATTAGAAAGAACAATATAAATAGTTTTTAAAATATACAAAATCAATAATCTTGTCATAATATATGAATATATGAATGATTAAATGAAAATATAATGTCAATATATTTTAATTAATTTTTAACCATAAAAAATTTATGATTAGATGACACTTAATATAGAGAATAGAGAGAAGATAATAATAATAATCTAAGTATGCAAATCGCTGCATGAATCCGTTTTTATTCTTAATGTTAACAGTGAAGTGTTATAGCAAATTTTATATATACGGTTAGGCTGTCAATTTGATTTAGTTGAATGATCAATTATAACTCATTCTTAATCTTCTTAAACCTTAATTCATAATTCACTATAATCCCGTGAATGTATAACAATTTTAAACTTCCACATAAAAGAGTGATTTTTATAAATAATTTATATGAAATTTCACAAATGAAAATGACAATAGATTATTGATTCTAGGTAGTATAAACAATCCAGAGTTCAAATGTAACTGCTGTATATAAAATGATAAAAGACTATAAAATTAAAAATTTATTTCAATATATATCCTTAAAAAGAATATCTTTTTAAAAAATATCAAGAACTATAATATAATAGCACTCATGAATTCTAACAAGACATGTAAACACCTGTATAATCTCATGCAGATAATATTAAGATTATCTGTCTTTTTAAAAAAAATCCAAAATCAATTCTGACTTTGAAATAATGAAGACACTGAACCTGAATCCTGTCTCCCTGAAAAGAATTCAGACATAAAAGTCCATTAGAAACAATTCACATACGAAAGTCCAATTTGTCTCATTTTTCACGTTCAAAATAAATAAAAAAAAAGTTAATCCTTGCTAAGTTAATATATTAATTATATATGTTATTTTTTTGACTTCAAATATTAAAATATATTATTATATAATTATAATTAGTTGTTTACGTGCATATTTTTTTTATCTTATAAGATGTTAAAGTATCATTCCCGATTTTAAATAAGATAGTAATGAAATTCTACTTATACAAATTATTTATTTAAAATGAAGAGAGTAATTTGAAAATAAAGAATTGTTTATATAAATAATTTTCTTAAATTTATAACCAATTTTCTTTAAATTTAAGTAATCTATATATGTAAGATTTATATTGAAATAATAATTTTATTTATGAACTTACGTATGTAACTAAAATTAGAAATATATATATATATATATATATATATATATATATTCATTTCATTTTCTATTCATTTTATTAGTAAAATAAAAAAATTAATTAAAATTAAATAATAAAATTATCCTAATTTTTATAAAATAGGTACAAAATAATACATCATTGTACATTTCTATTATCTTTTATTAATTCGAATATTTAATATCTTTAACATATTAATTCACATTACAATATCTCTTCCTTAACCACAGTGAATACCAAAAACACATTTCCAACTAAACTTACTTTCGTACAAAATAACCTAATTGAATGATGGATAGGTCGATAAATGCACACTCAGCACCATTTCCATCTCTATATACACCAAACATCCTTATTATAAATGACTACAAAAATAGAAACAAAATTTAAAAATAAAAAGTATTTACTTATTTTTAAATTATATTAAATGATAACAATAATATTTTTTCTAATTTTATAATAAATATCCACTTTCTTTATATTTTATAACAATATAATATTCTCGTTCTTTCAAACTTTTAAGAACTGGTTCAAAACTATATTTTTTTATACATCATATCGAATACATGCTGAAAATTTTACTTCATCCAAAATCTGTTTTGAAATAAGTACAGAAGTGATGCTGAAAATTTTACTTCATCCAAAATCTGTTTTGAAATAAATACAGAAGTGAAATAGGAAGATTGCTGTATGAGAGATAGGAAGACATATGCAGAGAGACAGCATGTGAGCTCTTAAGCATTTAAACATGAATAGAGAGTCTGAATCTCAAAAACATTAAATCTTCATCATAATGTGTGCCAACTGTTTTTTGGTGTTATTCAGACTTTGGACACTTGAAGAGGTAACAAATACTGTTTTTTCTTATTCCCTATAACCTTGTTGTATAGTAACCTAAACAATAACGACACGAATAAGGAATCTCAGGTGGTCAGGAAGACAAATCAGGTGGTCAGGAAGACAAATCAAATTCTTCTTCGATGTATTTTATTTCGCTGAATAAGAAAATTATTATAAAAAAAACATAATAGAATTAAGACAAAGTAAAAGAGTTTTCCATAAAAAAACTTGAATATATTTATCTTATAATTTTATTATCAAAATTAAATTTTATATTTTTATAAGATATTTATCATTTATGTTTTATTATAACTAGTGTGATTTCTTTATAATTATTAAAAATATTGAAAATGTTTGTTTTAAATTATTTTTTCTTAATAAAAGGTGATTTATTAAAATTAATAAACCTATTGAATCAAACTAATATAGTTACATTACTCAATAAAAATAAGTTAAACTCAGCCTAAACTGATTGAATTAAATTTAACTGGATTAAGTAAAAGATTAGACTAAATCTGACCTAATTCAAACCACTTATATACTTCTACTGCTTTTTAATAAGAAAAATATATGAATAAATATATAACAATATTTACCATGAGTGTAAATTTGTCTATCCTTAAATAAATTAACAATACGAGGATAAAGTATTAATACTAGAAGTATAGATATTATAATATATCATTTAAAAATGTCAATATTTTTAATTACTAAATATTATCTGATATTATAATATTTTTGTATTATTAAATATTTCATTTTTGTATTATTAAATATTTCAAAACTGACCACCGTTTTATTTGATAAAATTACTATTAAAATTTTAAATATATTTAAAAGGAATTTTTGCATGTAATAAGAATTAAAGTGTCCATTTTCTTGAAATTAACCATTTAAATTGATTCATTTAATTAAAATATTAAAAAAAATAAAATATTAAATCAAGATAATTTAAATTTCAACCATATTAAAACCTATAATAATATTGTAAGTGAAAGGCAAGTATCCTAAGAGAAGATCCTAAGAAGCACTAGTATGAGGAATATCCGAATAAACATGTTAAATTAGGATGTTAAATTGTCACAAACCAATTTCTTATTTATAATTTCAGCACTATCTCTATTGAAGAGGATAACAATTGAAATAAATTGGCTATTCAGGGAAATGGATAAGAATTGAATAAAATATATGTTTATGTTAAATTTACCATGGAGTAAAATAATAACTGGAAAGGAAAAAGATAGAGCCTATAGAAAGAAAAATAAAATGTGAGAAATTAATATTTAATTAAAATTTAATTTTGTTGGTCCCAACTATTCTTCTTATATTTGAGCAACTTGCATCTCAGATTGATAAATTTAAAAACAGTACAAAACTTGTTTGGTTTCAGATGTAATATTCAAAATCATCATCCACCACCACATTTGTGAGTTGATAGTTTATTTATTAAAGGATAACACATTGAACACTAGATTTTCATACTTGTACAGAACTCTCTTTGTCTTTAGGATAAAGCGAAGCTTTAATGGCTGCCTCATCTCCATCACTACAACAAGCATTGCTCACAGTCTTCGTTGCATCTTTCACACAATCCTCAGTCTCATCCCATTGCTGTTTCTTGCATAACACATCACACAGAAAGTCAGTAAAAACAGTTTCATAACCAGGCATTTTCGCATAGCCAGGGAAGTAATTGATATCAACAATAAGATAACGAGTTTTGAGTTGAGAATCCCTGATAACATCGAAGTTAAACAGGTTTAGCTTCATCACACGCCTCAACTCCCGAGCTATCTCAGTAACTAAGCTCAAGGGAGGCATCTCAGCATCATCCAAATGCATCATCTTATAATACTTCTCTTCTATTCTTTCATCCTTAGCCAAATTCGAAACCTGCGAAAACCTCCACAAATCCTCTGAAACCTTCATCAACTCTTCCTCTCCCACATCAGGCAGCGACTTCCGCTTCACGCACCTCACGCTCTCCCCGACCACGAACACCTTGAAGATCACGCCACCGTGGTTCACGAACTCCTGCACCACCATTGGAGGCTTCAGAGAGTTCAGTCCTTCCTGGTTGTAGACCAGCGCCATTTTGTGCGACTTCGCGCTGCCGTCAGCCACCAGAGGCTTCGCAATCACCGGAAACTTCAATGTCTTACAGATTCGCCGGTCGAACAGTTCCTCCTTGTCATTTATCACAACCTGCTTGGGAATCCCAACAGTCCTCGTCCGGTCGTCGATTTTCAAATCCGACACGACCTGCAGCATTGAAATCCGGTTGTGGAGCCTCTCGATTGATTCCGGCGAGTCGAGAACGACGGCATTTGGATATTTCACGGTAAACTCGTTCAGCTGATTCTTCCAATCATCGCCGTAGAGCTTGTGGAGGACACAATGGAAAGGACCTTGTTCCGTTAGGTTCCGGTTCGGGTCGATCGGGACAAGGTCTATCCCACGGGATCTTGCAAGATTCAGGAGCGAGTCTTGGATGAAGCTGGTTTGCTTCTTCATCAACAACGCATATCCCACTCGGAACAGCTTTCTTTCCTCTGCCATTAGTATTTTTCTTTCAAATGCTAAAGTTGTTAAACTTCGCTCAGTGAAACTCTGAAATTGCAAAATCAATAACTTTGAGAGGCAAAGAGAAGAGAGAAGAGAGAGGTAAAGCGGAAGCAAAAGGATCTGTACAGAGTGAGTGGTGTATATATATATATCATATAGCTTGGACTAGGGGTCAGTGCTGTGAGAAAGAGGAGTGAATTTGAAATTGAATACACGTGGCAATCTCGTCCTTTGAAACTGCCATGTGGATTCGCGCATCAAAAGCGCGTGTTTGGTTCGAAAGAGATTGTATTAATGTACTAAGACTACTATGTATGTGCCTTCATAATCATAGTTGATAAGAATTTGATGGTGTTTGGTAACAGGAAATAGATAAGAATGGAGGTAAGATGTTAAGGGCATGTTTATATATATTATATTTGTTTTACTCTATGGATTATGTGCCATTTGTATATTTTTAAAAAATATACTTTTTAAGAATAAATAATAGACAATACTGATGTTAAAACAAATTAATAATTTATATTTTTTATTAATAATATGTAAGTTCTATAGTTAATGAGAGTTTTGAATTACCTTCTCATCTTACTAACATACATGTTTATTACAAATAACAAGAAAACTAAGTTACATATTAAATATCAATATCATTTATGATCTGTTTCCATTCATGAGTTTACTGTTCATGAAAAAGAGAAAACCTAAGTGAATGATAATGATTTGTTGTAAGTAACATGCAGATAAATAAATGTGTAAAAATATAAAGAGAAAAATTAGTACATAAATAGTCTGAAAATTTTTGTTTTTATATTATAATAATAATAATAATAATAATAAATAATTAAAAAATAATATGAAAAATATTAAATAATAATAAATAAATTTATTAATATCAAATTAAATTATTTTGAAAAAATTTCAGATCAAATTATTTTAAAAAATATTTTTAATATTATTTTCTAAACATGTTAATTTATAAAAAAAATTACCATATTAATAAAATTATTCATAAAATTTTCTCTTATTTTCTTTCACTTCTACTCAAATTCTTTTAATTTAAATGTACACACTTCTCTTTTTTTAACTCCCTTATTTTTAAGTATTGAAATTTCAATGTTTGGTTTCTTTTCAATTTCGTCCATACAAAATATTCTTCATGCTAATAATCAACAATGGAGCTAGGTCAACATTTTAAAATTTTAATATATATATATATATATAATTATTAAAAATATTTAAATTTAAGTTCAGATTTTAAAAAAATGAAATATGATAGCATAAGATGACTTTATAGTCACGAAAGGACCAACCTACCTTAGCATATGCGAATCTAGGAATAGGTGCTTTCTATTAATTGGTGGTACAATTTGCCATTTCCACTACTACTGGTCCTATCCTATGATGTGACAAGTATACTGTATACTAAGAGTGGAATGACAATGTTTATTCTAATAAATTTAGTTATCTTCAGTTAAATCATTAATGACTTTTAATAATGATAATAATAATAAGTGATTTCATTTATATTAATTTCTTTTTCATTACCTATATTTAAAACATAATAGAAAGGTGATATTTGAGATTAGTGCATCAAACTTTATGATAGATGTAGTGAAGACTAACCCGAGACCTTATTGATAGTAATGGCCCAAAAATCCTAAAGGGTGTAAGGAAACCTTTTTCTTAACCCATATAGCAAAGACTTTTTTCTTTTTCCACCTCCATTATTACTATTTGCACTGTTCATATTAAGAGTTAAAAATTAAAATACTCTTCCTTGTTGCAGCACGTTATCACTATCGCCATTGATGTCATGTTATTGCACCTCCAACTACTCCTATGTTTTCCTCTACGGTCTTTGAAAGAAAGAACATGAGAGAGTAAAATGGTCTATTAGATGAAAAATTTGTTCTTGAAAACACGTTTAGTAAGATATTATATATGTTATAAAATCTTTGTTTTAAAAATTAAGTACTTGATACATTTACTTTGAAAACTTATTCTGAAAAGCATCTTATATGTTCGAGAAGGTTTATTTTAAAAATTCTATTTCAAAAAATTTATTCCATAATGTACTATATGGGCTTAGACGACACCCTTCACTACAAAAATAAATAAAAATTACTGATGAGACAGATTCATCTAAAACACTCAAAATTCTTCGATAAATTGATTGCCTATAAATTTACTAATAGATTTTTGAGTCCGTCGGTAATTACCGATAGATTTAGGATAAATTTGTCAGTAAATTTAGTGACGGATGACATATGTTGATAAAATCGTCAATAATAATATTTTACCGACGGATAAAGTTCCGTTGATAAAATTTCGTCGATAATTTAAATTTTTTTTGTAATGCTTGTCGGTCTGATCCGATATCTTGTCGATCAAACTCATTATCAAAGACAACATTACAAACACTTTTTGACAGCAGCAGTTTACAAAAGCTGACATGTGACGGTATCTGAACCAATCATATCGAAATAGTGTGAATCGCTCCCTATAAATAAGTGAACCTATGAGAAAGGTACGAAAAAATATCCTATTGTCATTTGTTTCGATATCCAAATATTGACTTAAGTGTCGGAATATCATTGACAAATACTTTTTTCGATTTTGGACGAAGACTATATAGTTAAAGACGAGGACTTGAAAAATAACAAAAAAATGAAGATCATCTAAATTAAATTAACCGAATACTCCTAATAAAAACACATAATACATTTTTTATGCTTTAAAAAGCTTATTTTGAAAAATCGTATTTCAAAAATTATATTTTGAAAATAAGGAAAATACCATTTATATTAGACAAAAGTAAACATTCTATATATACTTTATTATTTTTAAAGTATATTTTCTAGTTCATTAATGTAATTAAACAGTAATAGCTATTTTAAGGTTCATTTAATTACAATAGTAAAAATACTTAATTAAGTTTCAAGTTTATTGTAAATTTATATAATTTTAATTGAATTCTTATTAAATTTATTTATTTATTGAATACTTAAGAAATTTTTATATTTTTAATAAATTTATTGTTTTTTAATTTTTCGTCAATTAGGTGGTGTATTGTTATCTTATTTAAAGTAGTTAAAATTAAGATTATGATGATGATAGAAAACAATTCACAAAACTATAAACAGTAAAATCGTAATAACGATTGTAAATTTTTCTTTTAAAAAAAAATTATATATATATATATATATATATATATATATATATATATATATAAAAAAAAAAATAAAAAAAAAAAAATATATATATATATATATATATATATATATATATATATATATATGAAACAAATAATTAAAAGAAAATAAAATAAATAATTTTGTCAATAGAAGGATTAGAGGTTCCGATTTTCAAAGTCATTATGCTTTTGTATTTTATTTTGTATAATCAATATAAGTTTATAAAAAAGAAGATAAAGGTAATTTTGACTCTTGTATCAATTGTTGATTTAAAAAAATATGTATGAAGAAAAAATATTTTTATTTAATTTTATTTTTTGAATCATAAATAATTAATATTTATAATGCTTGCTAAAAAAGATATTTCATTAAAATTATTTAGAAACAGTTATCAAAAATTAAAATCCTAACGTTTAGAAAACAATTAAAAACAAATATTACCTATTCCGAAACTGAAGCAATTTCAAAAACAAATTTTCAACAACGATGTTATTTCTTGATTTCCTAATTCAGTGGAAGTCTACTTATCTCATGTTTGAATCTGCATTAGAATATAAGTGTTTTTTTCTCTTTTTCAAGATCACCATCCCTCTTATTCATGGACTCTAAGTGATGAGGAGTGAGAATGAGCCACTTTTGTTACTGAATACTTAAAAACTTTTAGTTGAAATTATAAATGTATTTTCTAGTAACAAATTTTGCATTGCTAGTATATATTTTCCTGAGATCTGTGACCCATATTCGGTTAATTGATTGGTCCAGAAGTTTGGATAGTTTTCTTAGTCCCATGGCTTTCAAGATGAAAGCCAAATTTGAGTACTGGGGCAAGTGCGATTTGGTTTTACAAAGCATGAAAAAAAAAAAAAAATAAAAAACATCCATCCACGTGATTTTACTCGTTGATTCTTACGAATTCAGTATCTCACCATCACACATAATTTGAATCAGAAATACTGTAAAAATTTGTAGGATTGAACAATTTCATGATTTAAATCGCGATTTTGACAACATTGATCTTATTATATAATCTTACTTATCTATCTCCAGGTATTAAGAAATGATGTTCCGTGATTTATATAAAATGATAATTATTTTTATTGTTTTCAATGAAAATATGTTATCATAAGATTTTATAGTTATCTTTTACATTAATGATGGTGGTGAAAATGATAATAATTACTATAGAGATAACATGAAAAACATTAAAAAACAGACGATCTCATTATTTAACACTTTTTCACTAAAAACAATAAAAGTTACTTATTGATGACAATTTATATTAACCACAAATTCTTGTATTTTTAACATACAAAGGTAAATAGGTAAAATAACGAGAAAAGTAGTCCTATCATCTGGTTAACAAAAGAATTAACGAGAAAGACTTAATTAAAGATATAACATTTTTAAATACTCAATAGAAAAAAAAATAAGTACTCAATTAAAAGTAATCTAATTTATGATATATTTAAAATTTAATTGAATCTAACAAAAATTGTGCACCAAGTTTTTTGGACTAAAATCAAATTTAGAAAAAAATTGAAGACACCAAAAATATATTTTAAACTATAAATTTATTAAAAAAAATTGCAATTTAAAAATATATAAATAAATAGTAGTTATCTTGAAAGACAAACCGATATAATTTTCTTTCTTCCTTTATTTTTTTCCAGGTAGACCCATTATGCACTTTATGTTGCATCGTTGTTTTGTTCAACCACTAAATCAGACAAGTATTATATCGTTGAGCGCGTCTTACGATACATGTTTTTGTTATTATCATTACCCTGGACCCAATCATAATAAACGAAGCAAACTTTTATTATTCCATGTGAAAGTACAGGACAATCCTCAAACCCTAATTAAAAAATATCAGATATACTAGGTTTAATTCTGATGTACCATGGGATAACAAAATTATGGCATATAACATACTATTTATTGTACCATTTACAAAAATTGATACTCCATGTAATTATTAATAAAAAATACCTAAATAGAAAATCTTCTTAGAAAAATAGGCATAAAGTTAGTTTTTTATGCTATCTAATTTGTCATATTATCGTATACATTTTTAATTTTATAAAGCTTATTTATGTACGTTATATAGTTTTTAAATTTTGAATGGTGTAAATTATATAAAAATTGCAAATAAATAAAATAAACAAGATGATATGTAAGATCCGTAATACTTTATAGTATAATTTAGAGAAACTGGAAAATTAAGTTTATAATTAGAAGTATAATATTTACTTTTGAAAAAAATTAGTTTCAAAAATATTTATTTATCTTTATTGTTTCTTCAAAGCCATACAATTATGACCGTAATTTTTCTTGTTAGATTGAAGTTTTGGGAAGCTAATAAAAAAGTATTGAACCGATCATAATTTGGTTTTTGGTGAGTATAATCAATTTTATATAAATTTTTAACTTTTTCTTCTTCTCTTCTAATGCTTAAAATAAGTTTAAAATAAACTTTTTCTTCTCTTCTTATATTGACTTTTTCTTCTCTTCTTATATTGAATTTATGAGAACTAATTTGGATTGCTTAGATTAGTAAAATAAATTCTGAAAGAACAATTAGATAAAACATGTTTTACAGGAAAGTATTTGAATATAATTTAGGTATGTTTTTAATTTGGATTATATGCTAATATCTGATAAAACTTAGTTAATAGAGTTTAATGAGAGATTTGTTTGATATATGGGTCTATCTTATTTGTTTATATTGAATTTAGAATATAATTGAAATTTGGGAGTTGATATATAAATTTTATATATCTATATTTGTATACGAATTATAAATTTTAATTGTTTTTATTCTATCTGTACGTACTTTAATATGTTGAAAGTTTATTTTCTTTAACTTATTTTTTTTTTCTATTGTGTTGTAAACTGTGGTAATTATATTATATATATAAACCAGACACTGATGTAGGTACAGAATATCTTAAAAAACCTAAACTTTTATTTTAAAATTTATTTTCGTAAGAAAAAATATATTTTATATAAGTTGAGTGCTTATATGATAACTATTTTAAAATACTATACATGTGTCATGTAAAAGTTAACACTATAAAAATGAATATATTTTATATAAGTTGAATGCATGTGTAATAACTATTTTGAAATACTATGTACATTACGTAAAAATTAACACTTTAAATTTAATATATATTTTGAGATATTAAAAAAATGTATTTTACATACAATTTCATAATGAATTTATTCCAACATGTAAAAAATATAAACACATTTTTTAAGAAAAACTCAAATATTATTTAACGCTTTATAAATTATTAGTATTTTTGTCTCTATGAGATATACTTTTCAAAATAAATTTAAGAAAAAAATTGTATATATTAAATCTAATTTATACTTAAACTAATATATTTTTTGAAGATAAAGAAATAAAACAAGCTTTTCGAAATGCTAATATATAATTGTTTTAATTTTTTTAAGAGAATAATATTGTAAACAGTTCTTTTATATCTATTTTAAATTCTGATTTAGAATTTATATATAAGTTAATTTTATCCCATAATATTTCATTTTAAGTTTTCTCTGTTTCTTTTATATAATTGTTTATTAAAAGCTTGTCTGAACATATCTTATTTCCAGCTTCTATTTTTTTATGAAAAAACCTCATGGATGAAGATAATAAAATTTCTAAAGTACATAAGCTTTGGAAGATATAAGTTTGACCACAATAAATACATCAAAAGAGAAAAAGTGCTATAACAAATACTAGGAAAGAAAAAGAAAAAAAGGTTTGAGTAAGAAAAGGGGCACTCAGAAACGACAAAGCAGAAAACCCACATTCTTCAATTGATACCACATTGGACGTTCTTCAATAATTAACTTCCCTCCAATACGACGTCGCCTTCTCCTCCTTCACGTTCACACTCCCACGTGCTTATTGCGTGGCACTTCGCCTCACAATTTTAATGAAGCAACATGTACCATGTTCCACTCCAACAACAAAAACAGCAACAATAAATAATACAGTACCATGTGGGGTTAACTATTTGGGCCGTTCTATGGGACCCACACCCACGCCATTCACTTGCACAGCATAAATCTCTATTTTTTTTTTATTCTAACTTACAAGATACCATTATTATTCAATTGATGAATTAAATATTGCTTTTCTGCGAGAGATACGGATACGTTATAACAAAAAACTCTGTTGGTTATTTTGAAATAGAAAACCTTTTTTTTCAAAATTCACTCTTATCCAAAACCTTTCATAAACAAAATAAAAGAAAAAAAAGAAAAGAATGAAAGAACAAATCTTTAAGCATTTTAACAAAGTCTAATGATTTTGAACAGTTTTAATTTGGTTTTAAAAGAGTATGTGTTATTATAGTGTAATATTGTCACTATTCATTTAATAGAAAAAAATCATTTCTAAAATAAAATTAATTGAAAAAATTAAAAATAGTAAGCATAACAAAACTATTCAAATGAATATAAATTTAATTTAAATGAACTCGAATTTTATATTAAACATCGTGTTGTTGTCTTACAATAACTTCATAAAAATCTGTTTATTACCATATAAATATTAAATAAAGAATAAATATATTTATCAAGTGTTTGAATTCATATTTTCACGTAACTAATAAATTTGGATTTAATGATATTTAAAATAGAAATTTATTTTTAATTTCAAAATGTAACACCTATTCAATATTTATTATATTTCTATTATTAGAATATTTTTTTAATGAGAATATTATAATATTTTATTATTCAGTGAGAGTGTTTTGGTTTATTAAAATGTTCGTAGTTTTTGCTTTTTTATCTCTTTTAATTTATTATTTTCAATATGTTTAGTTTTATTATTCTTAAAGAAATTTTCAATAACTAAACTTAAATTAGATAATAATGTTTTAATTTCGAAAGAAAAAGTATATAATAAATTGTGTGTGAATCTGTTTTTTTTTTTTTTTTGTT
>Ga0209700_105562_pt1 | contig 21057 bp, 9 predicted proteins | sample SiratroredBW_FD_187528 | JGI IMG/M metagenome (GOLD analysis project Ga0209700, IMG submission 187528) | Root nodule microbial communities of legume samples collected from California, USA - Siratro red BW (SPAdes) (version 2) | ecosystem: Host-associated > Plants > Roots > Nodule | place: USA... | reverse complement strand
TTAATATCATCATGTTCTTTTTCTCTCCAAAGTTCATAAGAAAAAGACAGATATTTAAGTTGCTACCATTTTTTTCCCTTCCTTGCTTGCATGCATGAACAAAATATTTACTTTTCTTTTTTTTTTTATAAATGAATATCCTTCCTCTCCTTTCTCTTATCATTGCCTTCTAAATTAATTTCCATATGGTTGGATGAAAAGAAATACATTAAATAGAGATAATATATATATATATATATGAATGGAAATATGTAATAAAAAATTAGTATTCAAGAAAAAGTGAGTGGAAAGTACTATGATGAATCAAACTTTTTTTTAAAACATTCTCATTTTATTTCTACTTTATTAAACAATTTCAATTATTTTCGTATGTAACACTCAAGTTTTCTTAAATAATTTTTAATGAATAAAAAAAATAACAAATTTATAAATAAACTTTATATATATATATATATATATATATATATATATATATATATATATATATATATATATATATGTGTGTGTGTGTGTGTGAGTGTGTTGATTTTTTATTGTCATTAAGAAATTTATTTTTCTAAAATTATAGTTTTTTTAAACTCTTTTTCAATTTAAAAAATAATTAAAATAAATATTATACAATTAGATTACGTTATTTGAGGAGTTAGTACAATGACGACTAAAATTAGCTAATTATATTTTTATTTAAGTAAATGGTTTAGGGTTTTATTTCTTTTTTTTATCTTCTTTGTGTGTGTTTAGATATGGAAGATATTGTTGGGGTATGATTTGATATTTGGATACTCAACTATGTTTATATTGATGGTGTATGATTTGATATTTGAGTGTTTTGTTATTGGATAATTCTTAAAAAGTAAATTTTAAATCTAACTTAACATCACAAAACCAATTTGGTAATGTGAGACTTGCACTTCATTTATATATTATATTTTAATCATATTTTAAAAAATATGAAATCTCTAATACACACTCTCATATTGAGGACATCGAGTGTAAAAATAAAAGGATACTGATTACGAATGACACGATAAACCTATGCAAATATATACATTGATAAGTTATGATGTCTTAAAGTGAACTTCAAACTTTAACTCAACCTTACAAAATAACACATGGTAAGATAAAGTTTGTGCTCCACTTGTATATCATATTTTGGTTATATTTATAGATTATGTGAGATCTCTAAAAAGAATCTACCTATATTTGGAAAATAATAAACCTAATATAGATTAAAAGGATGTTTGTTGGTGATTTATGAGTATATTATGAGAAGATTGGGGAATATTTTGATAAAAGTTTTGATATTCATTTTAAGTTTTTTTTGAAAAAATTGCTTTCTAAGTTGATATCACTCAAATAGTGTCATATACTTAAATAATGCTTAAAGAATATGTAATGATTACATTAAAAAAAATGTAATGATTACTTGCATCACTCACTGCAATTTAAGATTAAGCTCCTACATTTAGGTGTGAGCTAATGACCATGATAATGTTGATTTTTTTTGTGTTAACTTATATATATGGTTATATGTGATTAATCTGTAACATTGTTTTCTAAGTGATGATGTATGTAGTTAATGTGATAATATAATTTTTTTAATTTATATGTGTAATGTTGTTATCTATGAATGAGATAACATTGTCTTCTAAATAATAATACATGTAATTAATATGATAATATTGTGTTGTAATTTATATCTTTCATATGATATATATTGTTATTTATGAATAAGATAAGATTGTATTCTAAATGATGATATATGTAATTAATATCATAATATTATATTCTATTTATTATCTATCCTTTACCTGGTGTCATTTATAGATATAATACTTTATGCATGTATTTTGATTGATGATCGAATGTTTGATAAAGATATCTAAAAATCAAATTTTTTAAGTAAAAGTAAATGAAAAAAGTTAATGATTATGGATTTCAGAGCTAGCCAATTTGCTATGTGTATGAAAGTGAATATCAAATCAATGTCATATTTATTGTCTTAATTTGCTTATTATCGAGTGCAAGTCTATCACATGTACAGTACTTCCGCATAGATCTATATTCTCCCCTATTATTGGTTGAAGTTGTACGTGTAAACTTGTTATAAATTATTATTGAAATATATCTAATTTTATATTTAATTAATCCAAGAGAAATATTAGAAATAATAGTACAAAATATTTAATTATTCTCGTTTATAATTTTATCGTTTTCAATAATGGTTAATCTAAGAAGTGTCTTAAAAATAATATATTAAAATTCATGGTGTCTACGTGTTTCATAAATAATTCATCTAAACTAAATTAAATAATTTCTTTATTTAATATCAATTAAAAACGATATTATCTAAAAGAATTGATGATGTAATTATAAAAGAAATACATTTGAAAGTATTCTTTAAAAAAAAAAATTGCCCCGCCTTACACTAAGAAATCATCTGTCTGATAAAAAATTACTAGTACGTTTATTTTTTTATAAATATCTATTATAAAATTAAATGATTTAAGTTGTTTGATAAAAGAAATTATTAAAGCTGTGAGTTATATTATTGATACAGCAAAGCAATGAGTATATCTAGTTGCAGAAGGAATCAATGAGTGCCACAATAAGTTAATATTTTGAAAGAAAATATGTTTTTCTTATTCGCATTTTTGCTGATTGGCATAGCTTAAACATAAAATCTTATATTAGCAATCATTGAGATTAGTACGGTGAAGAAGATATTTAGCAAAACAAGAATCCATCCGCTACAATCACAGTAACGTGCCATTCCATGATAGGTTTTTTGATTCAACAATGAAAAAATTGAAGTAAAATTTGGTATCAGACAATCTTTAGTGCTCTGTCATTGTTTGGTTCACAAATATCTTGGATGATTTTTGTCCATTGAAAAGATAGATATTAGTACTTCGATTCATATATTTGTTTATTTATGAAAAGAATGGCCTTTTTCTTGTATTTGGAACTTTTATTTAATTTAGTATTATTTAAAATATTGAATATAAGCCTTCTCATGAATTAATAGTGTTTGATAATTATAAAGTCACTCCCAAAACTTCTAATATCGTATTCTTGTCTGAGTCTTAAAAACCTATTTATCTTTTTTATTTCTCTTAACCCCAAAGAGATTCATATAACCATTGTTTGCTTAAATTTTTTTTTACAAGAGAAGTGACAATATTGATGGAAAAATCTAAATGAGAAATCTCAAATGTTAAATAAAAATGAGAAATGAGTCAAATCATATAAAAGAATTATATCCCTTTGATTTAAAATTTTAAAAATATTAGGTTTGTAGGTCTTATTTCTTATATGTTACTCAATTTTCTCACTTTTACTCAATGTGAAACTTAGATTCACATTTGGATACCTAACAATCTCTCTCTCAAGTGAGAGTCCTTCTTTCACATTGGTACACTCTCTCTCACTTGTACCGCCATTTACACACTCAAACGGGACACACTTGCCTGAAACATCCGTCAAGAAGACTTTCGATACAGGGTGAAACTAAGCCCATCCGTATGGTGACAAAGACGAACCATCGGCTCTTATACCACTTGTTGAAAAAATTCGAGTACGAAACACCAAGAAGCTAAATAAGAATCAGAAATGAGCCAAACTACATAAGAGAATGACACCACCTTCAACCCAAAACCTTAAGTCATTAATTAGGTTTGTGCGTCTTCTTTCTTATATATTACTCAACTTTCTCACTTCTACTCAATGTAAGACTTAGACTCACACTTGAATACCTAACAAATATAAAGTTAATACATATATAAAATTATATTAGGCAACTTTTTTTCTATATTTAAGAGTATAACTCTTTTTTATATTTAAAAGTATAATATTTTAAAATTCTCTTTAAAATTTGATTATAATTTACACTAGTGGAAAAAAGGTCTTTCAAGTCGGTTCTGGGAGGCTTTTATCGTCGGGTCCCGAACCGACGTTGACCAAGACAACGTTAAATATAACGTCGGTTAAACAACCGACATCAGGGACACACAACACAACGTCGGTTTGGACCAGAAAATCGACGTGGTGCTTCACCATCGCTCACCGGAACACTCCCTTACAATCTCAATTCCCTCTCCCAACTCCACATCCTCTCTCTCTAAGACAGCGCACTCTCCGGCCCCCTCCCCTCCCTCGCCAGACTCTCCTCCCTCCAAACGGCCTACCTCAACTGTAACAACTTTTCCACCACCTTCACCGCTCTTACCTCCCTACAAACCCTCATCTGTCCTCCAACCCTTCCCTCCCCCTGCACCTTCCCAATCGACCTCACCTCCTCCACCAACCTAATCTAGCTCGACCTCGCCATTGCTTCCCTCTCTGGTCCCTTACCCAACATCTTCGACAAACTCCCCTCTCTTCAGAACCTTCGCCTCTCCTACAACAACTTCACAGGCAATTTACCCTCTCTCCATTCTCTCCAACATGACGCAGTTGAGCCAGGCCTGGCTCAACAAGAATCAGTTCACCGGTTCCATTCTCGGTTTGTCCCAGTGCAAGGGCCTCTTTGACTTGCAGCTCCGAGATAACCAGCTAACCGGTGTTGTTCCTGTTTCCGTGACGAGTCTTTCGAGTTTAAAGAATGTTTCATTGGATAACAACTTGCTTCAAGGGCCTGTGCCTGCTTCTGGAAAGGGTGTGAATGTGACTCTCGCCGACATCAATAGCTTTTGCCTCGATACTCTCGGTGATTGCGATTCTAGGGTCATGGTTTTGCTTCATATCGCTGAAGCGTTTGGGTACCCCATTCAGTTGGCGAATGCGTGGAAGGGAAATGACCCTTGTAATGAACCACAACGTAAGTTCTAGGCTTCTAACCGACGTTGTATATTGAATCCTAATTTTATCCAATTTTTTATCAAATTATCAGAGTGATCATGACTTCGATTTTGGTGTTTAACTGACGTGGTGTTCATATCACAACGTCAGTTTTATTCCAACCAACGTTATGAATGTTCATTTATTTATAAAAATATCACTATATTTTTTGTAACGTCGTTTTTACTTTTAACTATCTTTATACGCAAACGTTAAAGATTAATTTTTTACTAGTTTTAGTTTATTTAATAATCGTACTAATATTCAAAATTAGTATAAAAAAAACTATTTTATCTTTTTTGCAATCTTAACTTTATTTTAGATTTTTAAAAAGGTTTAAATCATTTAAGTTATATATAATTAAATAAAAAAGAACGTAAATATAATTTTACTTATGTGAAACGAAAATATATGCCGTTAAGGCAATATAATTTTATTAATATATTTTTGAAATTGTATGTCCAATATATGAATATTATATTCAATTAATATTACAAAACTCGTACTTGTGCAAAAATATTTTTAATAAATATATTAAATGCATAATTTTAAAAAATGAAAATATAATATAATGAAAAAAAAAGAATAAGAGAATATAATTAAGTTTCATTCTTTTTAGATTAAATATTCATATAAATAAAATGAAAACTAAATATGTAAAAAAATAAAATATAACCGAATAAATAATAGATTTAAAGTTAGGATAAGCTTAATGAAAATATTCTTATAAGTAAATAGAGCTTAAATAGTCGCATCTTACATTTCTATACAAATATTTTTGTCTATTGAAAATTTTGTCAATTAGTTTAAAATACATCACGAGTTTCGAGTATAGCTAATTCAAAATATTATACTAACTAGAAAGATAATATCAAGTCCAACCATTCTTATTTATAGATAAAGTTTTTTAAGACAGGGATCTAATTAAGTAAAAGTATAATAATTTTTTCTAATTAACTAATAATATATTCTTATTTTTAATTGAGTATGTAATACTCCTCTTTTTCAAAAATTCCATACATACAAATAACTTGTACTAATAGTTTTCAAAAGCTGAAAATAGGAAAATGAATATATACATAACAAACCCACACGTATAAATAAATAAATATATATATAACTAATAATTTTTTATATATTTTGTTCATATATAAAGTATAACTATAAATATTTTTAAACATAACAAAAAAAAAACTAAACTACCAAAATAAAGATAATAATATTTACAATTTAAAACACCTAACTCATTATAAGCTCATCTTAAGTATATAATTCTTAGCCTAATAAGTCATAATAAGTTAAAGACATTCTATATTTCAACATCTACATCTATTTCATATATACAAATTTTCATATCATTCGAGATCTTACTTTAGCTAGAGACACAATGACGGTAATATAATTTTGTTAATTATAGGTACATGTACTTAATACATACATTAAAATATAAGGGTTCACTTACCATTTTAGATTTGTAAACTTACTTCAACTCATGCCATTAATATATTCATTTATATAATAATCTCAATAATGTATATTAACATAATTCAATCCTAATATTTCATTAAAAAATGTTTAAAATTTTTGTTTAAGTGAAGACGAAGAATTTTTTGAGTGATTTATAGATGAACACCTTAAAGTTAAGCTTATTGGAGAGTTTCTTCAAACTATGTGATGTAGTTTAAGTGAGAGTATATGATGTAGTTTAAGTGAGAGTCATCACTTGAATGGAAATCAACAGTTGAATGACACATTAACTTAAAACAAACTTACTCTCAATTTCTTTCTTATCAAGTTATCATATGTTTCTTAAATGATAGATATCATCACTTAAGTAAACAATTATCACACAGGTCATGATCTTCTAAAGAAGGAAGGGTAATCAGTATCATTTTCTCTCTAAAATTTAGCCTTAACTTAAATATAGAGATTTATCTCTCAACTATTGATCACTCAAGGAATAATGCTCTACACTTAAAATTAAGTTTGCTTTAATGTCACTTAAGTAATAATTTGGTATTGAAACAAAATATGTGAAAAAAAAGTAAATCTATGCATGACTAAAAAAACAACCTAAAAACAACTCTAATTTTCTTTTAATTCAAAACAACTATCCTAACAAATTTTAAACACAATTTCAGATTTAGTAAAAGCATAATTTACTTTTAATATTTTGACAACTCTCATTTTAACTCTCTCAAATCATTATCAACTTCAAATTCGATATAAATTTCCAAAGACAAAATTTCAATTTCTACCTAAACTAATCATCCTACTAGTTTAAAATACTTGTTTGAACTAAATGGAAACATATATTATTCACTTTTGTTGTTACAACTCATTTTGAGTCTTCTAACCATTACAAATGTTCAAAATCAATACAATCATACAAATCAAACCAACTAAATCACATATGTTACTTCCAATTTTATCATTTATACCATTCTATACATAATTATAAATTTCAATATATTTTAGGAGTTGGCAAATGCACCAATATTCTAGAAACATGTGACAACATAACTAAATTATAAAAATATCAATTAAAAACTCGATTAGTTGAGAACCTAACAAATTTTTAGCTCAAATACTAGAAAAAATTAAATCTAAATATTTTTAAATGAAAAAAACACTTACTCACAGAAAAAATCTAATCAAGTGAAAACGCTCCAAATTAAGTTAGCTGCTATACTTTTAGAAAGAGATGTGAACTGAAATCATTTAAAGATAAACTAGAGAATAAAAATATAAAGTGACTTAGTTACATGAATAAGAAAAAAAAAAGTAAGAAAAAAAAGTAATGGTTAAAACTCATTGACTTTATAGGATGAATGTATTAAAGTAATAAGAAAATTATAACATTAACACAAATTTAAAAAGTAAAATCATGATTTGAATATGATATTTTCATGTATAATTTAACATTATATTATAGAAACCTTAACTTTTTCAAATATAATTTAGTTCAAAAAAAAGTGTTTTATCCATAAATGAGGTTTTTAAAATATGGAACCACGTTAAACTATCATACTTTAATTATAAACTTATTATTTTTAATCAGAAGCACATATGTTCTTTTAATTTGACTCTACAACAATTATATTAGTTTTAGTACTCACATCGTAATATTCTTTCAAACAACATATTCTGGAACGTATACCGTATTACATTGTGCATGATACGGACCAAGATAAATTCAAACATAATATATTTTAATAATGTTATATGCATGATGTTAATAATTAGTAACTGATGCAAGGAAAACATGTTTTCGTACATGATGTTTTTTTTTTTTTTGTAAGTTTAATATTATATTCTAGAAAGAATCATACTCACGACATTAATATTTTAATATAAATAATAAAGATTATTATAAATAAGTTAACAAATGAGTCATAAAGAGAAAATAGTATTATAGATAAATGACATAATTATAAATAATATAAAGGGCTTTTGAAAGAAGAATAAATCACACGAGAAAGTAAAATAAAGATAAAAGTTATAAGTAGGCAAAAACATACTATTTTCTATACCATCATATAACCGTGGTGATATAAATTATAGGTGACATGATTTTTTAAAAGGTGTTTAAGTCGTTTAAGACTTTACAATTTGTTTTATTCATAAAGAAAAGATTACACAAAATTCGATATTGACAACCTATCCCCCGGTGCTACTGTGCTCAATTATTCCTTCTAGATTGTTTCTTCTAGGAGCTTTTAAATGATACATATTTGGTTCTGGATTTTCATTGGTTTTTATTTGCATGTTTTGGTGATGAAATTTAGTAGTACACATTTTTATAACTGAAATTGCATGTCTAGGTAGTTGTAGTTCGGTAGCTTATTCATATTGGATGTGTATTTTCTAATACTATATTTTCTCAAAGTATGGTTGTTTTTAAATCTTTATACTGAGTTAAGATTTTTTGGATATTACTTCAAGTTATATAAATCCAAATATCATTTATTAAATATGATATATCAAATTATCTTATTAACTTATTCGAATAGTTTTCAATAAAATGAATAATTTGTTTAAAAAAATTGTTCAAAAGTGTCTTGTTTTTATGATACAATATTTTCAATTTTCTCGAAATTCTTCCTAAACATTAAATTTTCAAACTTTGTCATTTCTAAATTATGCCCTTTTTTGAATTATTTATTTTTACATTTTCATATAATCCAGTTATTCCAGCTTTACTTATAACAAATTTTTTACTTCTAATAATTCAAAATATTATAATGATTATTTGGATATATATAATAGGTTCAAGATATCATCCTAAATTCTCGTATTTATAGTTTATTAAACCAACCTTAACAATGTTATACAATAAAATTATCAATACAATATATTTTATAATAAAAGTTGCGTATTGTATTTTAATTTTAGGTGATAAAATTGATATATAAATAGAATTATTTTTTAAAAAAATAAAAAATGGATGGAAAATTAGGAACAATATGCCCCAATTTTCCTAATAATGTTTCTTTCAATTATGTCTAGGAACGGGATGGGGTTAAGAAAGCCCATTATGTTTGAATTTTTACGACAAAGTGAATTTCTTCCACACGCGCGTGGGAAGCGTGCTTTTCAAAATCAAACACTGTCTTTGTTCATTTATATTTGGTTTTTATTATACTCTATTTGTTTATAGATGAGTAACGCCTTTTACTATAAATTCTTTTTATTGTTTATAAATATATTAAATAAAAATAAAATCATTCAATACGTTAAATACATTCCCTTATAGTTTCGAACATAATTTATAATTTAAGAAAACAATTATATTTATTAACTTCTTAAACCAATGTCCTAATGACAGCAGCTGATAATGTCCTAAGAAAGAATAGTTAGAAGATTATGTAGAAAGATTTAAAATTAATTTATATTTTATAAGAAAATAATCACGGAGTAATAATTTTATTACCTAAACAAAATTTAATTACTTTTATAACTCATAATTCTTGGAATTCATTATTTTTAGAAATCATGATTTCACATTTCAAACACATGCTAAAGAAAAACACATGTGATCCACTAAAAAAACCATCTACGGTTACGTTAACTTTGGTAGGTTCCATTTATTGCATCTGTATTAATTTATTAGATTTTTTTCTTATTTACCATTTAAAATTTGTTGAACATTTTTATTTATGATCATTATTTAAAATATTAATTATATTTTAAACTTTTTTTGGTTTAATAAATAATACTATCCTTCAAGAAAAATACATTATTCTTTGAATTATTAACATTTATCTATAACCTAGCAAAATAATATTTTTTTTTAACGAATTTATTTCCTTACAAAACTAAAACTCAAGAATTTTATCAACTGAAGCCACATTCACTACCTAAATCAACTATATAATAATTAATATTTTAACTTTTTAAGAAAGCAATAAATATAAATAATATTGTATCTATGTAAAAATATTTCCTTCCAAAAACAATTCAGAAAAATTATGTCTTTTTTATTATAAAAAATGTTAATACATGTTATAATGACTCCGATCCTAATTAAATGAATACTCAAATACATATAAATCCTCTCTAAAAGTTTTAAAATATATTAAAAACAAAAATAAAAAATACAAAGTGGGCACGAAACTAGACTCACTCATAAAAAAACTTGTTGAAGACCACACATATCCTTACAAAAGTTATAATCCAACCAAAAGAATTCATAATTTTTATGTCAAACCTATCAAGACAATAACACATCTATTACTTTACACTTTTAAATATTACTTTACCTTAAAATATTAGATATTCCAAAACAATTTAGCTTGTAAAGTTTCTCACAATTTGACTCTAGTTTTATTAATTTCTAAGATATAACATCACCTTTGTAAAAAAGCAAATTTAATTACTAAAATAAAACCACACTCAAAAGACGTCCACCTACATTAATAAACAAGCTCGATAATATAATTTACCTTAATTTCATAAACAAAATCAGCTTGAGAAAAAAACCAAACAGCATCTCATATTATAAGCATAACGATTACTAAACATATTTCGCAAAAATATTCAAATGCCTAGTGTATCCACATTAACATTTTAATTCACCAAATTGTTGGATGTTAGTGTCTTTTTGCTAAGTAATATTTTAGAAAAAGCTAACAAATATTGTTAACAAAGAGGTCAATAGGATTTAAAGTAATTTTTGTAGGAACTTATCCACAACATTCTTATTATATTTTGAAATTGTTCTTATCACAAGTTATAAAACTATGTAAAACTTGCCAAAAGTGGATAGAGTAGTATTTTTAAAAGGGGAAATAAGAAAACATGAAAAGTGTAACTGTCTCCGATTTGAATGATCACTGATTGGTCCACATAAAAAGTGGATTACAGGGATTGTCCTGTGACTCTTGTATCATCTGACGTGGAATGGATAAACCAGCTCATTGGGAACGTGAAAGACGTGTAATGGATAAAACACTTAATTCCTTAAGAACGGCCCTTCGAACACCCAAACGCTCATAAAATCCGCGTACCTCTTTAATGTTTCATTCATTTGTATCAAATTTTAGGTTTTAGTTTTAGTAGCTATAAAATCCCCATAGCTCTTAATGTTTCATTTATTTGTATCCACGTTTAGGTTTTGATTTTAGTATAATACTAGTTTAAAGCCAGTGCGCATGATGCACGGGTCCTTTTTTTTTAGCATTAGTTTATTAAATTAAAAAGGATTTGAATTATATTTGTTATATTATATTTTTTTTCTATAATTTATTTGCATATTATTGTTAATATTACTTTAATCTTATTAATAATATATTTTAATTGATGGTGTATATAAAATAAGAAATCATTGTAACAATAATTGAAAAATAAATTTTAATTTTTTGTATGTATTTGAAAAGATAATTAAAATATGATAAAAAAATTAATTTTAAATACTATTTTCATATTATATGTATAAAATATACGTGAATTGTTGTTAATTGATTTTGTTTTTAAAAAAGTAGTTATAGTGGGCGGAATATATTTTGTGCAAATAATGAATTTAGGATGGAAAACTTCATCAAATCAGATTTGGAATATCTAAAGAGGATCGTTCCATGATAAATATTTTAGAAATCTCTAGTTAGTTTCTATAATGTTTTGTCCGTATTTATAATAATAGTATATGTTGACATTTTGGGATGGTTAACGTTGTGTGTTTTAAGAGTGCATTAATAGTTTCGTGATTATCTTATATGTTTTGTTTATAATGTGTAATTTTAGTTTAGATTCATAATTTTACTTCAGTCTTATAAAGATTACATGCTCTTACACTGAACTGACACCACTCTTTTGTTTTTTTTTTTACTCATCGTCATCTTCCGCCTACTGAAGATTTAAGGACTAGGAAAACCTAATATGAAGATCACACCTTCGCATATTACAAAGCATCACGTTGGAAAACAAAAATAATGAAAATAGAAAGAAATGACAAATGATTAAGAAAACCAACATTAAATTATAAACTTATATCAACCCTAATAAGATTCCTGTGAAGGGGAAATTGGTTCTCGTGCTTTCCCAGCCACGAGGAATAACAATTTCCTACGTTCGAGGGTGTGTTGTTAGTTGAATAAATATTTGGGGTTTATCGTTTCGATGCACCCCGAGAATCACTGTGACGTAATGATCAATGTAATTTATGACTTGTGTCGGCGCCGACAATGCTAGATTTGTGAACATAACGAGCCCCACGGTGGCGGTGCGCCGCTGCTGCCTGGTGTTCCACATATTTCCTATTTTTTTGGTGATAATCATATTATTAATTCTATCTTCATGATATCTGTGTGTATGGTTGATTGATGTTATATGCTATCAGTTGGCAGGAATAAAGTGAGTGTTGTTTTTTTTTTAAACATAAATTCATTTTTAGTGAAATTATTGACACGAGTATTTTTTTTTCAATTACTGATTTTGGTAAATTATTAGAGTCTATCGTAACTGCGTTTTTATTCTGAATAAGTTCTCACCCAATTGATAGTTTTATTATTTATTCTTTACATCAAAATTGTCATTGATAGTTCCTTTTTTTAAGTTTGTATTTTTGTTATATATGTTTGTGTAAACTAAATGAAAATATATAAATTAAATTTTTACTATTTATAATTTTTAATTATAAGAGTGTTATTTTAAAATATAATATTAGGTGTTGTTTTAAGATATGGTAAATTAGTTTAGAAAAAAGTTAACTCCGACTTGCTAAATTGAGTTTTCTTCATGTAATTTAGAAGAACAAAATAAAATTGAAAAAAATTACAATAAATAATTTAAATCAAGTGTGGGATAATTAATTATTTATAAGATTTTATCTTATATGTTTATTTTTGAAGTTTTTGTTGTAACTTTTTGATAGATAGGTCTCTAACATATTAACATTGATGATTACCAGACATTAATTTAAAGATACTGAACTGATAATAATTTATGGATGGTATTAAATAATATATTAATATTTGTCGCAATCGGGACGACGATCTTAAAAAATTTAGGTTTTAATAAAACAGAGGAGTCGTCATCATAATTTAAAGGAAAAACTATCAAAAACCAAAAATCAGATAAGGCAACTTTACAAAATCGGATTTAGAGTCCGGGAGTCGGTTATGTGTGGAGAAGGTATTAGCACCCTGTCCTAAGACGGTACCTCTAATTAAATGAATAAAATAAATGTGATTTTATAAAATGTTTATTTTTCCCATGAAACAAAATAAAAATGCAAACAATAACAACCAAAATATATTTTTAGAAAAGGGAGCCCGACAAGGATTTGACCTCGCTCCTACGTATCTCTATTGTAGAAAAAGAATCAGGGTTAAGTAGTTCTTTACTTGGTATTTATGTGAGGGGTAATTTTGAAATTTAGAAAAAATGTGGGTGCAAATCCTAATTAAGAGAGGTGTAGAAAGTAGTTCCACTAATCAAAAGGGTATTTTTGGGATTTGTGCAGAACTGGGGCTACTGGCGCAAAAGATGGGGTACAGAGAGCAAACCCCTTACCAGAAACCCACTTATGTTAAGGGCAGTTTGGTAATTGAGTAGTGGCGCAGGTGTAGGCTCAATCCAGTGGGGTGCAAAGAACAGCTCCACTAGACAGAAGCCCACTTATGTTAAGGGCAATTTGGTAATTGAATAGTGGTGCAGGTGCAGGCTCAAACCAGTGGGGTGCAAAGAACAGCTCCACTAGTTAGAAGCCCACTTATGTTAAGGGCATTTCAGGAATTGGAAAAATGTGGGTGCAGAACTTAATAAACAGGGTGCAGGAAGCACTTCCACTAACTGCAACTCAGCCTAAAGCCAGGGGTATTCTGGTAATTGGGGGAATAAAGGGTGCAGGCACAACCACAGGGGTGTGTCCAGCACAACCACTAACTAGAAACCCATTTAGGGGTTGGAAGGCACATCGAGGTGGCTTACGTAGGCGATAGCCGCCACGGGAGCGGCGGCGACGGTGGAGGCCACCGACGACGGCGGCGGCGTCGTTCAGAGTGGATAGGTGGCGTTTTCATGGCCGTTTTGCGGCTGCCCGTGGTGGGGCTCACGTCATTGCTGTCCATGGTGGTTATGGGTGCTTTGGTGGTAGCTTTTGAAGCGTTTGAGGTGCTCGACGGTGGCATGGAGGCATGCCTCGTGGTGGTGCATGGAGGCATGCCTCGTGGTGGTGCATGGTGAGCCACGTTTTCACGTTGTTTAGCTCGGATTTGGTATGCTTGCGGTTGGAATGAATTTTATGGAGGTGCATGATGACGCATGGTGGCAACGAGGTTGTAGGCACAGTGAGGACACATTTGGGGAAGAAGATGGCTTGCATGGAGCATGGTGATGACGAACGTGGGGGATTTCTTTGGGTAGTTTTGTGTAGGTTGGGCGTGATGGGCGTTAGCTTTGAAAGTTGGAGACAATACGGTTAAGATGTCATGTCTGATGCCTAGTGTTCTTTCTCTCTTAGCGTGTCTTCCTCTTTTCTCCTCTCTTGCTCTTCTCAATATTCTCTCTTTTCTCTCACTTCTCCCTCCAAAAAATATCGGTGTCCTCCTTTTCTTTTCTTTTGACCAATATATCCTCTTTCTTTTTTTCCATATTAGTCCTCCTTTTTTTTTTTTTTGACCAATATATCCTCTTTTCTTTTTTTCCATATTATTTTAATTGATATTTTTTTTAATGTCAGTAGTTTAGTTTAAGGAGGTTACTCTTCTTTGACTCATTCATATTTATTATTATTTTTTTAATTTTTTAAAATTAATATTAAAATGAATTTACCCAGTAATGAGACTTAAAACATTTTCCAACGGTAAAAATCCATTATTTATTATTATTTTTATTTTTATTTAAGTAGAGAACGTGGGTTGTTAGTTTCAAAATTATTATTTACAAATATTTATATATTTATTTAAAAAAAAAACAAATACGTGGAGTTAGGGAGTGAGAACATGGGAGTCTACTACCATTGACTCATTATTTTTTATTGTTATTTTTTTATTATTTATTTATTATCTTGAACGTGTAAATCAAATAAATCAAGTAAGCAGTTTGAAAACATTCTTCCTTTTTTTTATTATTTATTCTCTTTTTTTAATATATATTTATTTTTAATTTGTTTTTATTATTTAATCATCAATTATTTAATATTTATTTATTTTTTATTTTTTATTTTCTTTTTTTTAATTATTATTATTTTTTAATTGTTATTTTAATTACCACATTTTTAATTTTCTCTTAATAGAAAAATTCGATATATATTTTTTAATTATAATTATTACTATTATTTTTTTAAAAACAAATTTTTAATAGACTGAATTCAACTATTTTTTTTTATAAATTTTATTTTATTAATTTATTCATAGAATGTAATGGAACCAAAGTCTCTTTTTTATTTAAATGACAAAGTATAATAAAATTAGATAACACACCCTTTTATTTTAATTTTTGTATTGTTTTATAATTTGAAATAATTTATTCGACCGGACGAAATTGGGTGTTGACAATATTATTATTATTACTAAAAAGGTGACAAATATATTTAATACTCAATTTTAATACATAAGGTACTATACTAACTTAATGGTTAAAATCATTATTATTAGTGAACTGAATCAAGTTTATTGCTATTTAGAATTTGTTAAGAGTGTGTAGACTAATATAGAAAGAAAACTGGATAACTTTAATTCTTGGAATTCACCTACAAACATAATATCATTATAGTATTAAGATGTTTCCCTATAGAAGTTCACAAGATGTTAAACCATATTTTGCTTGCGTAAAATTAAAATTTCTATGATTAAATTCTTAAAAAAATATGAAGAAGTAAAATTAATTCTTTGAGAAAAAAAAACATAAAAAACAAAAGAATTACCATAACAAAAAAAATATAAATTTCTCAATTTTAAAAAAACAACAACAAAGTTTTCGCCGAAGACATACTAATTATTAGGTTGATAATCTCAAACTTTTTCCAAAATTCATTAACAAAGTAGGCGATTCTTGTTCTTTCAAATATCCATGATGTTGTTTCATTCATCTAAATCGGTTTCAATTTTTTACTTTTCCTTGAATCTAATATAGTAAAAATAAAGGGGAAACCTTACTTATGACATATCTCCCCTCATAATTAAATATGATAGGATGAAAAAATATCGAAGAGAAGTAACATCCCTAGTAAAAATAATCTAGAGTCAAAAAAATAATATTTTAATTGAATATAAGATTGAAGGTTAATAAGTATAATTATTTTTAATAAATTAATTTTGAGGACATTATTGAATTGTAACACCTTCGATTTTAATTTTATAATAATAATTATTTTTTATGGTTTTACAATAATGTTTTTTTTTAATATCAAAATTTCAGTTTATACTAATTTGTTTTAGTTCTTAGTTTATTTCTTATTTGTACAATAGATTGACATAAAAAAGGAGATAGATTTTCCTTTATATTTTTTCTCATTATACACTTTTGATAATGTTTTTATTTTTTACAAATGAATTTTTTTACCATAAATATTATGATTATAAAATCACTTAATTCTATTATATACTGTTGAATGCCGATGTTATATTATATTATCTTATCTTTAACTTAAACAATGTACCATCTAAATGTATATGATATAACATCTCCTAGAGCGTGTAGACTATATATTGTCTTATGTTTATTTTTACATTATTTATCAAAATATTATTGTAACCATCTTTAATCTAACACTATAGCTCATGATTGTCATCATACTTATAAATAACCCAGATAACCCTCTAAACTTATATGATAAAATACACTCTTACATAAATTTTAAGAAAAAAAATAGTATAAATGATTTTTGTTGGTATAAATGATTGACATAGACAAATATCTTAAATAATGAATGAGAAGTCCAAATATTTGTTTTTCTTTCTTTTTCTTGACTCCATCCAATTATCAATGTAATTCAAACTTTCCAAATATAACATAAATTAAAATTTTCAAGCACGGATTAAATTTATTATTTTCAATATAATATAATATTAGTTGGAAAATCCCAATAAAAAAACATTTTACATAACTTTTTAAGAACTAAATATTAAATGTTTTGGATAATGGTTTGTATCAGAAACAAACACTGCATTGGACCCTTATATAAAACAAAAGTGTTTCTATGATTGACATTAATAGATATGATTTCATCACCCGTCCTTTCTACAATCCACGTGTAGCATTCGCATTTTAGGAGCACTTTTCTTCTTCTTTTTTTATTAGTTGTTAAGGAAATTTTTTTATCGATGGTGGAAGATTATTATTATTTAAAAAAAAAACAGAGAATTTTTTAATTAAACTTATTTTTATGGTAAAGGAGCGTTGCTCTTGTGTGTGCTAGATTTTTGGGAAGCTGAACTTTATTTTTGGAGAATTGGTCGTTAAATGTTGGTAAAGACTGAGAGAAGATTCCGCTTTAGAAAATTCTTCTCCAAGTCAAAAGTTAGAGAAACTATGAAATACACCAGTCAATAATTATATCTGAAGGATTACTATTATCTAATTTTTAAAATAAATTATTTTTAAAAACGTTTTGAAAAGTAGAAAGGAATAAATATGTATTTATATTGTTTTTATCTTATTTTCTAAATAATATAAAATTATTGAGTATAATAAAATAAGTTATTTTTAGACCTTGAAAAGAGAACTAACTTAGCAAATAAGACGAACAATTTAAATACAATTTTTAAAGGAGGATAAAACTGTTTTAGAGCTTCAAAGAATACCTATCTCACGGAACAAAATCTTTCCCAAAAATATAATAAAAAAAATGAACTAAAATCCCGTGATGCTATGTGGAATCTAGGGAGTTACGCCAGTCAAAGAGATTAATCCTTCAATTAACAAAATATGACAATGTCATGGACGATCATTGGGCTAGGCCCAGCCCAAATTTTATTTTTCACATAGGCACCGAGGCCCACTACGAACTGAATTACTCAAGCTAGTGCTAACGTATCATTTAGATGACAGTGGCTACCACAGCTGACAGTTGGGCTTGGACCATTTTTCTGACAATACCAATTTTTTCTCTTGAATATATATAAAAGTATGATAGTAAAGTTATTATTATTATTATTATTATTATTATTATTATTATTTTATTATTTTATTATTATTCAGGCCTTGTTGATACACCACCTATTTGTTATTAGCGCAAAGTGATTTCCTGTAGTGATTTGTAGTTTGGGTTAATCCTTTGTCAAGTCTCTTCACAGTATACTAGAGAATGAGACTTCATATGAGTAAGTATTTAACTGAATTACGTGTTTTAGTGATTTTTTGTTAGGGAACATTTTCATTTTATATTTCACTGTTTTATTATATAGTGGATGTCTCGTTAGCGGTGAGTAATTACTAGGATACCGTATTACGGATAAATACTTCATTAAAAAATAATAATAGTGAGTAATAGTACGATTTAGTATTTTAATAGATAGTAAAATGAATTGGATCATTAATGGACTGGGACGGGCCGACACGAGGAACTTGTTATTTTTTTAAAATAAAAGAATATACAAAATATTGAAGTTCAAAGTTTTTATGTATTTCTATGATTTTATTTTTTAAAAACATATATTTCTTATTAGTTATTTTATGAATTTAATTTCTCTAACAATAATAATAAAAAATTAATATTCAAATATTTTTACAGTAAAATATTAAGATATTCTACATTCTTTAAAAAAAAATTGTCTATTTAAATTAACTTTATAAAATAATTAATTTTAAAAAAAATTCTCTTAATTTCTTTTCTCTGGACTAGCCCACTTATTTGCTAGAAACGGTCAAACTAGCCGGTTTTTTCGAACCCACATTTTGTAGTGCTCTAGCCAATATTTCTAAGATCCTAGAAAACTCTAATTGAAAGGGCGTCTGATTCAATTGATTTAATTTTATTCTAAAAAACTGTAAATACAAATGAAGTAGTTTTGTGATCATAAATAAATATGTGGACTTTTTTTCATTTTTACTTCTATAAATTACATATTTTACTATTTAACTATTATTATTTCACGAATTACATGGAAATTTTAATGTATTTTTTTATTATAAATTTTAAGTTTCTTTTTTATACATTTTCCAATTGATTAAATGTATAACGATGAATTGATGTGATAAACAAACAGTTGAGAGAATAAAATATGGTAAAATACCTAATGGAGTTATACAAAGCAGCGTAATAACGAATTGATAAAAAAATGTTAAATAAGGATGACTAATAAATATATATTTATCATATTTTTATATTTATCCTGGATAAATAATATTTAATATTTTAAATTGAATATGAAAATAATTATTAATATATAATTTTCTTTTAATATTTTCAGAAATAATAGATATTATAATTGTATTAAAATTTTAATTATATCCAATTGTTTATTTTTTATAGATATTTGACACTTCTGCAATTTTATTTGGTATTTAATTTTAAAATCTATGCAAAGAATAATTCTTGAAAATTTGACATTAAAGAAAATAACGTGTGTTGTTTTTTATATTGAGTCCTTGTTATTATCATATTTTTGTTGTGATTTTTATGTTTTGTAAGAAAAATATTTAATTAATATTTAGGATAGTATGATAGTAAGTATGGATATACATATAAGTTATGTATTATTGAATGAAACAAGAATGAGACACAAATTTCATATTTGATAAATAAAAATATAAAAGATATGAAAATTTATTTTATAAATGGAGATGAGTATATTTAAACCTATATCCTTCCCACCTCGTCATTGTACATGATATCAAACATATTTGAAAACTAAAAGTTAAATTATAATTTCTAACCAAAATCATATCATGTTCTAAATAAATATATTATAGACTCTTTTTTTTTGTTAAAATGTTAAAACTCCCATTTTTTAAGTCATGAAACCCCTGAAATTTATCTATAAATATATCTAAATATTATAAAGTTCAAATATATACATCAAAATTAAATCAAGGTAACATCGTGATAGTTGGTTGGTTTAATTTATTAATTCTTTGTCAAAATGTCTTTACTTGAAACTGATTGTAAAAAAGCTTATCTGTAATGGACAAAAAGTTTTTTCCTATAATTGATAAATTAAACAATAATATAAAATAACTTTTAACTCATTTTTAAAGAGATTGTTAATATAATATAAGACTTATAATTTTTTTATAAAATTTATAATTTTTTTGACAAATGAAGGGAACAAACATTTTTATATAACATAAAATAAATTATAGAGATATTTTTGTGAAGTACTATGCTAGCTTAAGACTATAAACTTATTATTTAAACAAACAATTTACTTATCAGACATAAAAAAAATACTTATAAATGAAAAGATTCTGTATTCTTGACAAATTTTAATAATATTTTATACTTTAATTTTTATTAACACTTAATTAAGACATAAAAAAAATACTTATAAATGAAAACATTTTGTATTCCTGACAAATTTTAATAATATTTTATAATTCTTTCATCCAATTTTAATTAAAACATAGATGGTTAGATTTTTTCTAATATATATATATAGAGAGAGATTTTCCAATGTTATACTTATGTTATATATCAACAAGAATATTTCTTTGGTAAGTATTGACACATCACGATAATAATATAAATAGAATCACTCGCTAATTACTTAATCCACTTAATCCATATAACTTTCTAATTACATATCATAAAAAAAAAAACAATACATTACATTATAC
>Ga0209700_105561_pt1 | contig 21062 bp, 9 predicted proteins | sample SiratroredBW_FD_187528 | JGI IMG/M metagenome (GOLD analysis project Ga0209700, IMG submission 187528) | Root nodule microbial communities of legume samples collected from California, USA - Siratro red BW (SPAdes) (version 2) | ecosystem: Host-associated > Plants > Roots > Nodule | place: USA... | reverse complement strand
AAAAAAAAAAAAAAAAAAAAAAACCTCTCCTAATTTATTACAAAAACTGATTTAATCATTATTCATTCACACTTTTCAAATAATAATAATAAAATAAAAAATAAAAAATCATCTCTGTCATCCCTTGACTCCTCCAAAATTTTCTTGCACCAGAGGATTTGCAGTGTTTCTCTCTCTCTATTTATATATAATGTCTCTTCACATCTTAGCTACAAATTCCTTTTCCTTTCATCTAGATTAAGGAAGTGGAATAACCAAGAACAAGAGATTTAAAAAAAGAAAAAGAAAAAAATAAAAAAAAGCAAGAGAGAGAATAGATAGAGGATGATGATGAGCACATCCTCTGTTTCCATTCCCAGTTTTCTTCCTTCCCCTTCCTCCCATTGAAGCATTTTTCACATGCCTATCATTTTTCCACCGTTATCAACACATGGTAAATTTTTCTCATCTGGGTCGCTCCAACTTTCACCGATCTCTCTAAAGTTTTTGAATTTCCATCTCTGATCCAGTTCCTTGTTCTTTTTTCATGATGGGGCGGTGAGATTAGATTTTCTGGTTTGGCTTTTGATTGATGCTCGGAAGATCCGATGCTCCTAGATCGAATTTGACAAAACCCACTTCGTCTCTGATCGAAGCAACAGCTGGGTTCTGTCTGAATTTTGAGATAAGGTGGGTCTTTTCTTCTCATCTGCATTTCTGATCGGTTTTTGCTTTGCTGGAAAGGTTGGATTTATCTGTTAATATGGAAAATTGTGCGTTTAGATTGGTTCCTTGGCTTGAATTTAGGCCATCATTGAGTGATTTGGATATGGATTATTGAATTGTGGGATTTTTGTTTTTGGTGTGGCTTTTGATATGAGAATTTTGACTCGGAATGTGTGTTTGTTTTGAATTTTGTTCAATCACAATATTGGAAATTTGGAATCAGTGATTGATTGTTAACTGGTCATGGTTGGTGTTGGAACAGATGGAATCGGATCTTGGCAAGCTCTTCATTGGGGGAATATCTTGGGACACTGATGAGGAACGGCTTAAGGAATATTTTGGGAAATATGGGGAGGTGATAGAGGCTGTGATCATGAGGGATCGCGTAACAGGTCGTGCTCGCGGCTTTGGTTTTGTCGTCTTTGCTGATCCTTCTGTTGCAGAAAGAGTAATCATGGATAAACACATAATTGATGGCCGCACAGTGAGTTGTTTCTTTGTAGATCTACTTGGCATTGTATCAATATTTTTGTGGTTAGCTATGCTGCTAAATTTGGGTTCATAAAGGAGATCATTGACTCCTATGCTTTAATTTTCAACTTCATTGATGATTAAAAACTCATTTTCCCTTTTGGCTATGTTCACTTTTGTATGTACATTGGATCAAACATGACCCTTTTTAGTTTATAAATCAATAAAGTGAAAATGGCATGCTGATTTTATTTTGAATTCCAGGTTGAAGCAAAGAAAGCTGTTCCTAGGGATGATCAGCTCAATATAAATAGGCAGTCTGGCAGTGCACACGCATCTCCTGGTCCTGGACGCACCAAAAAAATCTTTGTTGGAGGTTTACCATCAACAATCACTGAAAGTGATTTTAAGAAGTATTTTGATCAGTTTGGTACAATTACAGATGTTGTAGTTATGTATGATCACAATACCCAGAGGCCAAGAGGTTTTGGCTTCATTACCTATGATTCTGAAGAAGCTGTGGATAGAGTGCTGTATAAGACTTTTCATGAACTCAATGGTAAGATGGTTGAAGTCAAGAGGGCAGTTCCCAAAGAGCTTTCCCCTGGTCCCAGCCGAAGCCCGTTGATAGGATATAACTATAATTTGAATAGAGCCAGTAGCTACCTAAACAGTTATGCTCAGGGTTATAGTATGAGTCCAATAGGAGGATATGGAGTGAGGATGGATGGTAGGTTTAGTCCTCTTGCTGGTGGTAGAAGTGGATTTACTCCCTTTGGCAACACTGGTTATGGAATGGGAGTGAATTTGGATTCAGGATTGAGCCCAACCTTTGGAGGGACTTCCAATTATGCGAGCAATCTAGGATATGGTCGACTATTGAATCCTTTCTACAGTGGCAACTCTGGCAGATATACCACTCCTATAGGCTATAGTGGTGTCAATGGGAGAAGTGATTCTCTTATGAACTCACCTTCTCGGAATTTATGGGGAAATGGGGGTCTCAATAATGCCAGTAATCCTGTCAGCCCCAGCCCTTTCCTAGGATCTGGAAGTGGAGCTTTTGGTGTTTCAATTGGAAATAGTGGCACCGGCTGGGGTCCATCTATTCCAGCCCAGGGTGGAGGTGCTGCTTCTGGTTATGGTTCTGGGAATAATGTTTATGAAGGTGGAGATAGCAGCTTTGGTCTAGGTGGGGCAGGGTATGGAAGAAACAGCAGTTCAGGTGTGACTCCAGCCTCTACATTCAATGTGTCAACTGGTGGTTATGAAGGATCGTACGGGGACTTGTACCGTTCCGGCAGTGGTTCGGTTTACAACGACTCTGCTTGGCGTTCGGCTGTGTCTGAGATTGATGGTTCTGGTTCATTTGGTTATGGTCTTGGTGGTATAGCTTCAGATGACCCAGTAAAGAATTCTGAGGGTTATATCGGAAACTACAATGTTACTAGTAGACAACCTAATAGAGGTAAGATTTTAAGCTACAGTCTTGTCTCCAACAAAAGAAAATCAGATTATTGTTTATAATGTTTTGGCCTTTGATTTCCAATTATGTGTTTTCTATACTTCAGAAGATGAATTTTTCTGAAGGAGTTTAGAAAAGGAAATTTTTGTTTGCTCATTTTCATTTATGGCCATCTTTAAGCTCAAGACAAATAGATCTTTAGCTTTTATAAAGATATAATGGTCGCTTTGTTAGTACCTTCTTTTAGTTATGCTGAATACTTCTTGGTTTCTGACTTTTGTTATGCGTGTCTTCTAATTTTATATCTTCAGATTCTTGAGCGTTCTCACAAGTGTTTACTGCAATCCAAGTAGAATTATTCCTTGCAACTTCCTGTACTTATGTGTAGGTTTCGTTATCATTTCATTTAAATTTTATTGGAATTTGATTTTACTTTTGTAAGTTATATTGGGTCAATTTGGATAAGTTTTTCAATCAACACTTGTATAAGAAGAAAATAGAACACAAAATGTATCAAACTTCTTTCATAAGTTAAAATCAACTTATGCATCCTAACTTTTGGGGAATTTAGTGAGAGAGCCCATAAACTTTTTCTTTTCCTCTAACTACTTAACGAGAAATTTATCCAAAGTGAACCATCATATTAACTTGAAAGATGCTTAAGGACTTTCTACCATGTTAAATGAGAGAAGTTTCATTTACCTTCTTATTTTTCTTTTCCTATAAGTACTTAATAAGATGTTTATCCAAACCGGACATGAACTTGAAAGATGCTTAAATGTGAATAAAGATCACACTCAAAGCTTCTACAAAAGTCAAAATCCAACTTACAAAAAGAATTTCATTTTACTCTCTTAGTTTTCTTTTTCTACAAGTATTTGTTGAGATGTTTGTCCAAACTAGACCATTATCTTAAAGATGCTTATATCTGGATAGACTACACTGAATGTCGATGGTTATATTGTCATGAAATAGGCACAGGAAGGGTTGCATTTCTGTGTTACTTTTTCTGTTGAAGTAGTTCAATTTATAATGATAAAAGACCAACCAAAAACTCAAATCTTTCTACTTAATTATATTCATCAGAATCAGTACACATTGATCATTGTCAAGAACAAGTTTTGTCCATTATTATTGTTAAAGGATTGACTATTTAGCAGATTCTTATATATATATATATATATATGATGTTTTTTCAGGAATCGCTGCCTAGGAGATATGATAGTTGGATTTGTCATGGTAGCAGTAGATGAAGGAAAACTGGTTTAAGATTAATGAGGTATTGTGAATTCATACATCTCCATCACCTAAGAGATACAGCTCATAAGGAAACGTCATATATAGCTAACGGTGTTCTTTCTTCTTTCATTTGAAGTATACATATTCAAAGACAAAGCAGTTTACAAGTGATTTTGTGTAAGGCTTGTTTTTTTCTTTTTCATCCTTATTTTGGTCCTCTTTTTCATCTTTCAAGACTTAGGTTCCTTTCTTGGAATTGGATTGAGGTGTAAAATCAGATTTGCGGGATATACTCAGGAAGATTTGTTCCATGATAGTGTAATAGTACATCTCCAGAGAGGCACGTTGTCGTTAGTCGGTTTAATGATAGTTTATTAATTTTTCAATTTCTTCTTTCTTTTGCCACTGTAATGCCTGGCATGCAAAGCTGTTGGTTCAATGGTTCTTGTCACCATCTTTTCTTTTTTTCTTCTCTTTTTCTTATGGTATATGTAACTCTGATCAAATTGTAAGTGAGGTTTGATTTATCAAGTGTGAAACATGAGTGGGATGCCTATGTTGGATCCCCATCAAATAATCAAGTTTCTGAACAGTTTTATTAGTCTTTGTTACACTTTTGTTATACAACTTTGCATTTGGTCTATTATTTAAGTGCTCTTGATTTTCAAGACTGGTCAATTCCTGCATATAGTGTGCTGTTGTGGCTACTGTTTGATGAAAATAACATAACTGTAGTTGAATTGCTTGGAACAAATTTGATTGGTTGCATGCAACTAGTGGGTGTGCATGACTCAATATAGAAACTTTTGTTGTATAATTGCTTATTTTTGTGTAGCTTATGCTTATCAGTATCAACTTTTATGGCTATTTACCATTCTGCTTGTTCCTTTCATGGGATTCCATCCTAATAAGAATTAATATTTGGATCTTCAAATGAAACCTGCGTGTGGCCATGCTTTTTCCTTATCCTCCTAAATGGATTAGGATTTGTCTTAAAGCTTTTATTTTTCTGTTCAATTTTGGACATCATAATCACAACTTATACATAACAATGTTACTTTTTGTGGAGTTGGGGTCTTCGGAAAATGATATTAGTCTAGGTTTGGTTTCTTGTTCTTGATTAAATCAAATTTCTATTCTCAAAAAATGCCCATGTCAAGTTTTATTGTTTTCTTGTAAAGTGGTTATCAAAACTTGTTTTCTAGAAATGTTTTAGGGTTGATAATTTTCCCAAGAGAAGAAAGAGAAATTTTAGGTGATAATAGTTTTTGTTCGGATTGGTTGAAACAAAAAAAAAAAAAAAACATTTTTTTTTATGGGAGATGGCAGTAACATCGCAACATCGAAGTTTTATTTTAAAAAACACTGAATGAAATAAACTATTATTATTATTATTATTATTATATAAACAAAAAGAGAAGGGATTTGTAGTACCAAAAAAGAACTATTAATTACTTTCATTAACAAAAAAGTAGGGTGTTTTTTTTTTTATAATTTATTTTCTATACAATAAATGTATCTGATTAGTTTTCTCCTTTTAGCTTTTTCCTGTATAAATAAAGTAAAAATCAAATATAAGATATGTATTAAGTTCAGATGAGAAAACCCTTACACAAATAAAAGACAATTTTAAAATGATAAAAATAGAAAAGTTACATTAAAACTATAACTTTTGATATTATCAAATAATAAAAAATAACTAAAATATGAGTTTTAAATAACTATTATAGAAAATGAAATTATAATGAATAACAATATATCGTTAGACAACAATATCTCCTTTAAAATTTAAATACATCCTAATTAAATTGTAAAACTAAAAGCCTAATTAAAATCCGACACATTCTGCGAATGTAGGGAATTTTTTTTGCCTCTGCTATGATAGTCTCCAAATACAACAAAATTGAAATAGTAGATGGCAAATCACCCAGAAAAAGAAATTATTTGTAACTTCAAAGGTTGACTAGTTAGGTTTAAAAACAAAACTTTGTCACAAGAAAGTTGAAATAGCTTTTTTATAAATTTTAGCTTTATTTATTTTTTCTTAAGTCTGGTCCACAATCTTGATTAGAACTAATTCTGGGTTTTATTCTAATTCTAGTAGCAGTATATAATTATATAATGTTTATGCCACTTTGTTATACAATTGGGATGGGACCATATCAATATGACATGTTGAGAGAACATATGGATACCCAAAATTAATTAAATAAATGAAAATAAACTTCACTCACTACTTATATTTGTGGTAGCAATAACTCTCTTTTGGGATGCCTTTGATAGGGACTCTTTGAAAACCACTTACAATTATCTTTTAATTCTAACACGTGTTTTAGTTTTATTTTATTTTCCTTTTTCTTCATGCTTTTTCTTTTATTTTCAAGTTCTCTATCTTTCTAACACCTCCCTTATTTCTCTTTATATTTCTTATATTAATTTTCATTTTTCCCACAAAGACACCCTACAAACTAACAGGTAGCCTAATAGAACAGATTTTGTTTTATCATAGTTTAATTTCAAGTAAATTCATTTTGTTATAAAATATCTATATTTTATTTTATTTATAAGTTCTGAGGTTTATTTGTTTTAAAATACTTTTGCCAATTCGTCTTTTGATTGTATTTTTAGTTGTTTGGTAATATTTCTTTAAGGATCTCAATGTTTGGTATTTTTTAGATTTTTCTTTTGTTTATATGCTTTGAACAGAAACATTTGCTAAAAATAAGAGATTTTTTTTTTTTTATAAGTGAATTTGATTCTAATTATGAAACAACGGTTGAATGTTATTAAAATTTTTGTGTTTGTATGTTTGGATTGATTTTGATTGAGAAATTATTATGACAAATATTATTTGCAAAAAATATGTGATGATAAAATTGAATTTAAAAATATGAATATAATTTGTGTAAATTTTTGTAATAGAGATTATTTGTGATTTGATTGAGTGTTGCACAAAAGGAAAATATATTTTTGTGCTGTTTTAACTTTATTTTTTTGTAACACATGTATATCAATGTTATAATCATTCGTTACATAACAAATTACTAGGATAGAGAAAGTGTAAACTTCAATAATTTAATTGTGACGTATGATTTATTTTGTACATACTAAATATTATATTTTGTTGAGTTTAAGAATATTCGATCTTCGATAAAGTTTTTGAAATTAATATTGTGTACTTGTTGAATGTTTTAATTGAGTGGAAAATTTTGAAAATGTTATATTTATAAAGTTATGTTTTCTACATGATATCGTGAAATATGTTGTTTTTGTTGGTTCTATATAATTTGTTCAACGAATGAGATTTCATCTGGTAAATCTCAACCCAAAAGCAATAATCTAATATTTTATTCAAATCTATCAAGTGAATTTGTTCTATGAGTAATTATATATAAGTATATTGAATGAATATATGTTATGTCAAATAGGGTTATTGAGGTTATATACTTAATGATATGTTGAGTTAGTTTGTAGTATTAAATATAAGAATTCATTATTGAAAAGAAATATTATTATTTTATTTACATTTTAAATTATATTAGATACCCAGAGAAGCAATAATAGAGTTTTTGCATCATTAGTATTAAGAATCTAAAGATTAATTGAAAATACCAGTAAAAATGAAAAAATTAAGTGATATATTAAATATAAGAATCCACCTCTCTTATATGGTTAGTTGTTAATCTCCTCAATTTATCACAATAGGAAACTACCAACACGAATAACATAAATAAATGCATAAATTAATACATGTATATCAAATGAAAGTGTACGTGTACAGTTGATACGATTTTATCTTTTCATTAAATCATATATTTATATATGAACATTGCAATTATTTTTTTTTTATATTTTTGGGCACCATATATTTTTAATAAAAACTTTTAAGTATATTTAAAATAATAGAAACTAAAATATTCTTTTAATTTTTGTCAAATTGAAGAATAAATATATATTCTATTACTAAAAGACATTTTTCTAAAATTTATTTATTTTTTCTTATTATTTTTTCAAATTAAATATATTTTTAATATCTATTAACTATATGGATGAAAAATAGAATTATTAATCAAGTAATAATCTTTTAGTTACCAATTCCTTTTCGTATGAAGGTTTAATATTGCTCATTCAATTTACACTAGCTGGTGAAAAAGACTCATCTTTGTCACCGACCATATTATCGTACCAAGGCAATAAGATATTACAACAACCAAAATAACATAATCAGAGTACTAGAATCGTTGATTAATTTGATTAAGTATACTTCAATATGTAACATATATATCAGAAGAACCAAATTGTAATTTTAATCAAATAAAACAACCTGTTCCCATTCAATATCCTAACCGTTAAATAAAACATTAATATAGCTAACGGTCATTAAATTAAATTTGTTTGATTAACTTAATTTTTTTTTGTATTTACGACAAATTTCTGATAAAGATTTTACGTCTATAACATAAACAATTCGTTCTTGGGGTCCACCACGACATAAACAATTTCTCACACACAAAGGCACATTGCTCCACCATAGCCGTTGATAACATAGCCAAAATACTTCATTTTTTATATATGTTTTTTTTTTCTTACTATATGATTGCCAACTTTGAATTAGTGATTAGTTTACATTTATGAAAGTCCCCTTGGATAATCCAAAAGCAAGTTTCATCAGACAAAGATAAACACGGGATTTCTTCACCGTTAGGACCCTTGAAAAGAGCTTAACTTGGCCTCTAACTTTATAGGATTCTATGTTTATTCAAATGCCAATGAGCAAGAAAAGAAGAAAAAGACAGAAAAAATTTACACTTTGTCTAAAAGGTCAAAAAGCAGATACCCCACAAACATCAATGGGGCCTACATTCACTCAAGGTAGAGTCATGGCAGAATTCAATCAAGATCAAACTTTTAGGTAAAGAAGTCCTCATTTTTTCATGTTGGGTTGAAAAATTATGTAAGGGTGAGACTTCTTTGCCTGACCCATGTGTTAACAAGCAATACTTGGTAATCACATGAACTTGGTTTTCACATTGGCAATGTTGAAATCTTGAGAGGGATGTGATGCACCATGGTGCAAAGGAAATAGCTAGAATACGTGAAGAATCAATTCCAGTGGGAACATTTTTTGCTAAAGGAACACCTTCAAGACAAGTTAAGAATCAGTTTTAAACAAGCATTCTTGTCCAAGGAGTCTTATATATTGTTTTTCTAAATTAAAAAAAAAAAAAAACACTGGTTAAATCATAGTCCAGAGCTGTCTTTTTTTGCTCTAACATACTATTTGTTGTTGACTAAAATTTGTTAAAAACTTTGTAGAATCGTGATAGTTCATTCAATAAGGTGTATGGCGGATGAAATTTTATGATTTCAAAGAAATTTCATTTAATAAAGAATGTGTTCTAATATTGTGCTTTCGTGTATATTTTTTTTTTCTTTTGAGGACTTCATTGTGAAAAGTATGTAAATGGTCTTCCAAAGAAGCATTTGAGATTACTGTTCATGTTCTGGTAAGGGCACAGGTTCATTCAACTCTGAAGAGTTTCTGAAGTGATGGCATCAAACCAGATCCTGAGAGAACTACAATGGGCTCAGCAAGCCATCAAATCAGAGGGCCTAAATCTGCACAGTGTTTCCTTCTACCTCTCCCAACCAACTTCAGGTTGTTATCAAGAAACAGACAACTCCATAAGCATAAACATTTCCAAGGAAAACCTTGCATTCTTTTCCCCCCTCTTGACAACTCTAGCAGCACCTGGGAGACACAACTCCTCCTTGAGAAACTTGGAGTTCCACAAAGTTGAATGGGACTCACAACAGGTAAGACATCTTGCCACCTTGCTGGGGAATAACCAAAATGTGCAACATTTGGTTTTTAGAAGAAACAGGTTCAATGGAAAAAGCCTCTCAGACCTTTCTGACATTCTGAAGGCAAATAAAGTGGTCAAAGAGATCATGCTTTCAGAATCAGGTATAGGGTCTGTTGGAGCTGGACTCATTGCTTCTGCTCTTAGGGTGAATGATAGTTTGGAGGAGCTGCAGATATGGGAAGACTCAATAGGGTCAAGAGGTGCTGAGGAGCTTTCGAAGATGATTGAAGTTAACTCAACTCTAAAACTGTTGACAATTTTTGACTCAAATGCCATCACAGCTACACCTCTTATATCTGCAGTTTTGGCAAGGAACAGAAGAATGGAAGTTCATGTTTGGAGTGGGGAGAATAGGGAAAAGAGTTCCAAGGTGGTTGAGTTTGAACCTGAGAACGGCACACTTAGAATTTACAAGCTTAATCTCTCAGGGACTTGTAGAGTTACCTGCTCTTTAGGCATGAACTTCACTGTGACGTCCCTTGACATGACCGGAGTAAGGCTAAAATCCCGGTGTGCCAAGGAATTTAGGTTGGTTTTGGAACAAAACCAGAGCCTCAAAGAGGTAAATTTGTCTAGAACATGCCTTAAAGACAAGGGCATTATGTATATTGCAGCAGGCCTCTTCAAGAACAGGACTCTGCAAACCTTACACCTGAATGGAAATTGGTTCAGTGGAATAGGTGTGGAGCATCTATTATGCCCTTTGAGTAGATTTTCAGCACTTCAAAGGCAAGCCAACATTACTTTGACAAGTATTACTTTTGGAGGAGAAAGAACGAGAATAGGAAGGGATGGTCTAGCTGCTGTTATACAGTTTCTTGTAACAAATGAAACAGTGAGGCAGTTGGGAATTCACGATGATGAGAGTTTGAGATCAGATGACTTTGTTAAACTCTTCAAGAGTTTGGAGAAGAATGCTAGCTTGAAATGCTTATCTCTTCAAGGATGCAAACGTGTGGAGGGAGAGATATTGCTGCAGACGATTATGGAGACACTGCAGATAAATCCTTGGATTGAAGATATTGATCTCTCCAGAACACCTTTACAAAACTCTGGAAGGACTCAGAGGATTTATCAGAGATTAGGCCAGAATGAGAAGACTGAACCAGATATGGATTCTATCAAGGACATGCCTCTGACAGAACCCAAGAGTTGCAGAGTTTTCTTTTGTGGCCAAGAATGTGCAGGTAAGGTTGAGTATAACTCTTCAGCTTTAAATAGTTATAGTGCAAAGTAAAACTGTATAATTTTTAGATACTCAAAAATTAATAAATTATTAAGAGTGAAAATCATTTCATATAGATAGATGTTAAAACTGTTGATTAATTTCATGGCACACAATCTCAAAACTATCCAAGTAAAATAGATTCATGCAACCAAATTAAGCTCCATTCTTTTAATATCAACATAAACTCGAAGCATAGTTGATAGTTTAAATTCATACTTTTCAGGCAAAACCGCACTTTGTCATTCAATATCTCAAAATTTCTCTGCTTCGGCACTTCCCTACTTGGATCAAGTCAGAACAATAGTGAACCCAGTGGAGCTGGCTGTCAAATCAGTAGGGATGAAGATAAAAACTTTCAAGGATGAGGATACAAGGATTTCAATATGGAATCTTGCTGGTCATCACGAGTTTTTATCTCTGCATGATCTCATGTTCCCAGGGCATGGGAGTGCATCCTTTTTCGTCATCATATCAAGTTTATTCAGGAAACCAAGTAACAAAGAACCAAAAAGCTCAACAGAAATTGAAGATGACCTGCAGTATTGGCTCAGGTTCATAGTTTCCAACTCTAAAAGAGCAATACAACAATGCATGCTACCAAATGTTGCTGTTGTTCTCACACACTTTGACAAAATCAACCAACCATCACAAAATTTGCAGCACACAGTAGAGTCAATTCAGAGACTTAGAGACAAGTTTCAAGGCTTTGTTGATTTCTACCCAACTGTCTTCACAGTTGATGCAAGATCATCAGCATCAGTTAGTAAACTCACTCATCATATCCGAACGACAAGCAAGACAATTCTCCAAAGAGTGCCTCGGGTTTATCAACTTTGCAATGATCTGATACAGATTTTATCAGACTGGAGATCTGAGAACTACAATAAGCCAGCCATGAAGTGGAAGGAATTTGGTGAGCTATGCCAAGTGAAAGTTCCACCTTTGAGAATTCGATCAAGACATGACAACAAAGAGAGGGTAGAAATGAAGAGAAGAGCTATTGCTACCTGTCTTCATCACATTGGAGAAGTGATTTATTTTGATGAGTTGGATTTTCTAATTTTAGATTTTGAGTGGTTCTGTGGTGAAGTCCTTGGTCAGCTCATAAAGTTGAATGTTAGGAAGCAACACTCCTCTGAAAACAATGGATTTATTAGCAGGAAGGAATTAGAAAAAATCTTAAGAGGAAGTTTGCAGAGCCCTATTCCTGGTATGGGTTCAAAGGTGTTTGAGAATTTAGACGCTAGTGACCTTGTGAGGATGATGCTAAAACTTGAACTTTGTTATGAGGAAGATCCCTCAGATCCAAATTCTCTGCTATTGATTCCTTCCATTCTTGAAGAAGGGAGAGGAAAGCCTCAGAGGTGGCAGCTAAGCATGCCAGACTGCGTTTATGCAGGACGTCATCTTGAGTGTGATGATTCAAGCCACATGTTTCTAACTCCAGGTTTCTTCCCTCGTTTACAGGCAAGAGTTGCTCTCCCACACCTCTTTTTCATAAGTTTCACTGTTTCCAATTGTTTATTGCAACTTCTTTTTTCTGAAATTATTCCATTCACTTAATACATCTAGTGTTGCTTACTTTCTGATGGTGGATGACCTAACTCAAATGAGGTTCATAGAATGCAAAAGCATAAAAAAGTAGTTAGGAAAGACAGTTATATGCAAACTGTTTACTGTTTCTCCAAACTGCTTATTTATTTTTCTTTTATCTTCACTCCTAAATCTCTAAAGCTACAATATCTAGGATTTTGGATTTCCTTGATTTTTCTCCTTTGGTGTTGCAGGTGCACCTTCACAATAGAATAAAGTCTGTTAAGGATCAGCATGGTGCAACTTACAGTCTTGAGAAGTACCTTATTTCGATCAGCATTAATGGAATCTACATAAGAGTAGAACTTGGAGGACAATTGGGTTACTATATTGATGTCCTAGCATGCTCCACCAAAAACTTGACAGAAACTTTAAGAGTCATTCATCAAATTGTAATCCCTGCAATCCAAAGTGTTTGCCACGGGATCACCTTGACTGAGAATGTCTTAAGACCTGAATGTGTGAGAAAACTGACACCTCCTAGATACAGAAAAACTCAATTTGCTTCTCTGCAGCAACTGAAAGAAGCACTACTTTCACTCCCAGCAGAAAGCATGTATGATTATCAACACACGTGGAGTCCAGTCCTAGACTCTGGTAGGCCTATTCTCCAAGATGGATTTGATTTTGCACGAGACCTTCTATCAGATGATGACTTCCGGGAAGTGTTGCATCGAAGGTATAATGACCTTTACAGTCTTGCACAAGAGCTGCAAGTTCCACCTGAAAATAACTCTGAAGGGCAAGGTCAATCTATAACCTTAAGAGATGAAGCTGCAAGGGTTGAACCAACCTTTGGTGGCATAGCAAAAGGGGTTGAAGAAGTTTTGCAAAGACTCAAGATTATCGAGCAAGAAATCAGAGACTTGAAACAGGAAATCCAGGGGCTGAGATATTATGAACATAGACTTCTCCTTGAGCTTCATCGCAAAGTGAACCACCTTGCAACCTTCAATGTCCAGGTTGAGGAGAGGAAAGTCCCCAACATGATATATTTTGTAAGGACAGAAAACTACACAAGGAGACTGGTCACCACCATGCTTTCTGGCATGAATGCTCTCCGGCTTCACATGTTATGCGAGTTCAGGGGACAAATGCATGTGGTTGAAGATCAGATGGGGTGTGAAATCATGCAAGTTGATAATGCTGCTGTGAAGTCCTTGGCTCCATACATGAAGAAGTTCATGACATTGGTAACTTTAGCTCTTAAAATAGGAGCTCATCTTGCAGCTGGAATGGGGCAAATGATACCTGACTTGGGTAAGGAGGTGGCTCACTTGGCTGGCTCTTCAGTTCTCTGTGGTGCAGCTGGGGCAAGTGCAGCTGGCGTTTTGGGTGCTGCCGCTATTGGTCGCAGAAACAGGTCCATGGAAGGTTCAAGGGACATTCAACAAGACTTGAGAGCAGCACAGCAATGGGTGGTTGATTTCTTGAGGGAGAGGAAGTGTTCCTCAGGGAAGGATATTGCAGAAAAGTTTGGACTGTGGCGAGTCAGGTACAGGGACAACGGTCAAATTGCATGGATATGCAGGAGGCACATGTATGCAAGATCTGCAGAGATAATTGAAGTACCAATTTGAAACAGTTGAAATTCTTATGAAACACTAGGAAATAGGAAACTTGGCTTCCAAGTTTTTTCTCTTCATTGTTTCGTGTGTTTATATTTCCATTATAAATATTGCATTTAATGATGTTCTCCAATACATTGAAAGTGGCACATATGTTGATCTTGTAAATTTTAATTTCTGAATGATGGAAGCTCATTCACCACCATTTCTAACATATTAGATTGTAAGGGTGTACTTCAAATTAATGAAGATTGTGTTTAGTTTTTATGCATACGTAAATAAAAATAATTGTTAGAGTGTTTGTATGAATAAACAAATAAGCAACTATATATAACAATTTAAAATACTTTTACACTATAGAGTGCTTGAATGAATAAACATGACCGTTCCAAAATCCTGCATGTATAAGCTTTTTCATGCGAAATGGAAGAGAGCAGAGTCTTGGATATTTTGCTTCATCTACACTTTGCTTTCAGCATGTGATAGTGGGACCACATTATTAATAGTGCTTATTGATTATACACATGATTAATATCTGGTGAGATGAAATCTGATTTCACAATTATTGACATTGAAAACAAAAGAACGATGACAAAGGAAGAAGGTAACACAAAAGTTCATGTAGCAGTTAAGATAGGAACAAGCTTGTGAGAGTACAAAGTTATATTCCCTGTAACCTACAACCAACATGTGATGAAATACAGAAGGGGAAACCACACAGGATAGTACATTATTTCACTTCACAACTAACATCAGTTTTCTTCTAAAATCTACAGTGACTGCCCGAATTCCCTTGAACAAGGGAAGCAAAAGATCAGAAGAAAGCTCTGCTACCATAAAACACACGGGAATTGTTGCTCTTTGATGGCTGTAGTTTTTGCTCAGTGGTTGAATTTCCTGAACTAGTTGGTTCACTTTCGAAGTCCATAGGGAGCTTCATTTTTGCTAGTGACTCAGTGAATTGCTGCATGCTTTTCATGTACATGTCCACTATATCCTGCTGCACCACCTTTGGCTCAGGCTCAATGTTCACAGTCACAACAGGCTTAGGGAATGAGTCACTAGGAACCCCATTAGAGGAATCACTGTCACCATCTTTGACATCCACATTTTTGTCCTCTTTGGTGCCTGGAACTTGCTCCTGAACGGGGGACTTAGAAGCAGCAGCATCAGATGATTCTGATCTTGCAGGCACAGAAGGGGAAGAAACCCCATTTGTTGACACACTGCTGGGTGGGGAATCAACCTTAGGTGGCTGAACAGACTCACCACTGCATGCTGAGAAGCTTTCCACAAGGCGAACACCAGCTTCACAACTGCGATTTTCGGCATCAGAAGTAGCCAGGCTATCAGAGCACTGAGTCTCCTCACATGGAATGCCAAAGTATTCTGAAACCATCAAGTGGTCTTCATTCACAATCTTCGGATCCGGGAACTCAATTTTGTCCAGTTCCTGGGCCAGAGATTCGGATGTTTCTGAATCCCGCACAGGGACATCTGTGGCCACCTTGCTTGGCATTGCAGAAATTGCCATAACATCAGGTGAAGCACCAGTGTAAGAGAGTGTCAACTGAACAAAACCTGAAGGAGAATGGAATAGATCGGTTGAAGAAAGGGAGTACTCTTTCTCCAGTTTCCCATTCTGGACTAGAACTTCAGACAAAGGCACCAAAGCAAAACCAAGCAGCTGGTCTTCAAGATAATTCTTCACCCTGCTAAGCATCCATATCTCACACTTGAGAGAAGCATCAACAGTTCTGACATTGACTTGAAGATTCTCATTAAACACAGGGTTCCTTCCTCCTCCATTGATGGTTTTGGTAGACACAGTGTTCTCCGGATTACTGGTCAGGCAAATCCTAGCGTAAACATCTTGCTTGTGGTATATGCAAATGTTCTGAATGTCCCTGGCCTGATGTATGTAAACATCAAGCACTCCAAGACACTCCTCTACATTTGACATGACAACTTCCTTCCCATTCACTTCAATGTCCTTGGACAAGGGACTAGAGTTTCCCGAGAAAACTTCAGACTTGTGCTTCTCACCCTCACCCAAAACTGAGCTCCTGAACGGTGACACAACAGATTGTGGGGAATCCATGATGATATATCAAAGTAACCAGGAACCTGGCAAACAACAAAGCTACAAGAAAGTCAATTCGACCCAAGTCCAAGCAAACCAAGAAAGAAGACACAAATGATACTTAGAAGTTAAATCACACAGCAAGAAACATGTGCTAAACAACCTAGTACTAGCAGCACAACACATAACTCTCTAATCCAGAACCAAGCTCAACAAAACACAAACACAGACAAACAACCCCAAAACCCTAGGCAGAAGCAGATCGAAAAGTAGAAACAAACTTCACTGCACATAAACCAAGTTAGGAAGAAACAAAAGAAGAAAAGAGAAGCTACCCCAAAACGTGAGAGAGAGAAGTAGGAAGCCTGGACTTGAAAACTTGAGTTTCCTCAAAAGGCACTCAGAATTAACAAAACCAGAAGCAGAAGCCCAAAAAATTGAAACTTTCCAGTGAAGTACTCACAGACCCAGAATAGGCCAAGCTTAAAAACTAGCAAGAACAATACAGGGCAGTGCCAAGTTTCCTCATATTCCAATAAAGCAACCAACTTTATCTGTTTTCCTGCACACAAACACTACCAGCGGAATCCGAGGGAGGGCACGGTGACCCAGGACACGTCAGTCACAGAATTCTAAAACCATCCCTTTAAAAATTCTCCTACTAATCACACAAGGGCACTAAAAAACAAACTACAATTCAGAGAGAGAGAGAGGGATGGAAAGTGCATAAATAAATAAAGAAAGATAGATGCAGATACAGAAGATGATGAGGTTTTATATTTTTACCAGGCTTGGGTGGAAAGTCAAAGTAATAGAAATCTAGGGGTGTGTGGCTCCAAATGAACTCCAATCCACAATCAAAGGATGACCCAGTTCGTGAATCGAGGTGGTGATTTAGAAAGAACAAAAAGCTGTGAACTTTGGTATGTTGTAGAAAGGAAAGTGATGTTGGTGACTGCTCGTAAGAATGATAAATGTGTTTCGGGTGCTTGTGGGAGTGTATGGATCCGTTTAGGGAACATGGTCTCAGAAGAGTGCGTATATGGGAGAGTATATATGGGACACGACAGACACACATAATCAAAATTGCATTTTTTTAGTGTACAACTATGTTGCTTAGTTCTGTAAAAAAAAAAATAAACTAAAAGATTCTAAAAAGTTATAACATTTCACCCATAATTAAACTAAGTAAATTCATAACATTTTTCATATGCATTTATTACTATTATTATTTAGTAAATAAAATATATAGTATTGGTGTAGGAGAGTATAGGGATGGAGTATGGGACACACCGACCCACGCCATGGCCCCATCAATAGCAGAGAGACCAATGAGAGAGGGTTTGAGTGGGTTTCTGCAAGTGGGACATCATCGTATGCTTTTAGTGCATATCATGTTACTTTTCTTTTCATACACATCAATGAACAACAACACCTATTATTTATTATTTATATATTTTCCAAAACTTTCTACTAATTCTCCATTCTATTCTATTCTACCATTTAAGGAATAAGGACCCATTCTATTTTTTCAACTCCTTCCAACACCATATGTTTCTGGTTTTGTTCAATGAAGTAAATCCTCGAAGTGATCATGAAGAGGGGAAAACATCATTTTTTCATAATATTATTTTTTATGTGTATCTCTCTCCTATTTGTTAGTTGTCATAATAATTATAATTATGAGGTAAACATAAAAAATGAATAAGTTGCTGTGTGAAATGTTGTGTGTATAATTTTTGTTTCATGTTTTTTTTTTTCTTTTTATCTTTGAAAGCCTATAATGCTGCATACATATTTATGAGAATTTATCACTCTGACAAAATCATTTATTATGATTACATCATGCACAAACTTATTTGTCTGGATATGAATATTATATATGTAAACAATATTTGAGTTACATTGGAGCAAAGGTCACTAGCCACCTTAATAAGATATAATATCTCTAATTTAAGTCTTATAATTAGGGTTCATTCAATTTTTTATTATTTTAATGCTATAAAGTTAAGTGAAAGCCAAACACCTGCCAATTATACAGATGTGTTAGTACAATTATACTGTGTGTACATTAGTAGTTAGTAGAATTAAATAATCTTCTCAGACTTATTAAAATAAATATATAATCTAAATATTTTAACATAGTATTATCTTTTTAAATAATTATATTTATAACATATTATAATTAAATCTTAACAATTTTTTATTTATATATAGTCAACTCATTTAAATGTCAATAAATTAAAATTTATCAACTATTATATTATAAAATATTTAAATACAATATATTAGTCAAATATAATAATATATTAAAAGATAAAATAATTTTAATATTTAAAAATGTTTATTCAAGATTTAGAAAATTCATTCTCACTCAATAAAAATTATTTAAAATTGACTTATCCAACAAAAAATTGGTTTGCCAAACTATAAAACTAACTTTCCTTACCTACCTGTTTAAGTTGCTAAATATAATATCAAAAATTTCAACTCTACAAAACTCACAATAAACCAAATCTGGACATCAAACCTCATTAAATGATCTAAATATATTTCTATGATCCTAGACTAATAAAGATTTATTTTGACCTTATGAATCATACACACATCCAAGTTTTTCAAAATATACAAAACCTCTCAACTTAAAAGAAAAATAGGTAAAAAAAAAAACTTATTCTGATAAAAGTTTGATTGACTAATTTTACTATATTTTTTCACTAAGAATTTTGAGATAAGTTATGATCTTCAAAAGAATAAACTGGTTGATCAAAATTTTGAAAAGATGTCAGATAAAAAAAATTAAAAAAATTATTAAATAAAATTTGAATAACTAACATTTTTTATTTATAACTTTTTACTTTAACATTAAAATATTTATATTTTATTTTAATTATATCACTTTTATTTTTAAACAATTTTTTATATCTTTTATAATAAATATTGATTAAGATTTTCTCATGAATATTTTTTTTAAGAATGTCAATCAATGTTTTTTTTATTAATATTTACTGTAATTATTTTGTATCAATATTTGTAGAGATTATTTTTTTTAACAGCGATATAAATGTTGCTTTTTTTTATACACAATTAATATTAACTAGGAAAACTTTTGGTCAGGACTTTTTTCTAATATCAACTATGATAACAAATTTGAGTATAAATCAACTTTGACTATAATTACTTTTTGTTAATATTAATTATAAAAATATTTTCATCAATATTTAAATTAAGAAAAATATTATCAATATCAAATGTGAAAGTCTTGGAAGATTTTAGTTGAAAAATAACATCAACTAGCATTCACTTAAAAACATCATCAACTGATATTTTTAATTATTAAGCTTTTAATATTTAAATAAATTGTTGCAGTTGATAGTAATTGATTTATCAGACTAAAAACATTTAAAAATAAATTAACTTAAAATAAGAACAGTTTAAATTTAATATAAACGAATATCTTACAAATTATGAAAAATTTTATCTAAACAAAATGTAAAATAGTGAAAAAAAATTCAAAATTTCTTAACCATTAAACATATAATTTATAATAATAAATAAGAATCACAATATCAAAAGTAGTAATTATATTAACCTAATAAAATAAGTAAATGAATCAACAACTCAAACTCTAAAAAAATATTTATAGTAAAAAAGGCGTACATATAGATAAATTAAACTATTACTAATATTAACATAATTAAAAATAGATTTTAAATTAAATTTAATCTCGTAAAGTTACTTTATAAAATGTGATTTTATATACTTTAATTTGGTTATATTATTTGAATTTTTTTAACACATTTCCTTCGTACTAAATTAGAAAATAAAATTTAAATTTAACTCAACCTTTTAAAATATAACTTTTATTATATATATATATATATATATATATATATATATATATATATTTTTGGGAGAACTTTTTTATTTAACATATAATTTTCAACAAAAATGAAGAAAAAATATTAATATAATTAGTAATAATAAAATATTAGGAATGCTTACTAAGATTTTTTGTTGCCATAAGAAAAAACTGACGTACCACTCCTTTTATTATCCTAACTGTAATGGAATAAAAGGTATACATGATCTGATCATGAATATTAATTTTCAATATAAAATATTATAAACTATTAATTAATCATCATAAAAAAGTGTTTAATTTTATAGTTATCTTAATTAATATAGTTCCCCACCATCCAGCAAATAATGATTTAAATTCCTAGCAAGAGAAATGTTTATATCTAATATTCTAACTTACTATTACTAACAATACTCTACATGAGAATAGTTGTGAAGAAAATTATATGAACAATGGTAGATAGAATGCCAAATAGAATCATAAAAAATCATTCAAAAGAAAAAACACAAATGATTACACGGACAAAAATAGTGTAGAACTCGAAATTTTCCACATGAGTATAAAAAATCTCCACTTATTATAACAATAACTTTTGCACTTTAATTCTAGAAGTTTTCTCTTTTTATTCATGCATTGGGCCCAAAGCACCTTGTTCTTCCTCCCAAGGAATCTGCATATAGTCTGCACCATAAATTGCTGCACAGATAAAATCATAAGATTAATTATGGTGGGGTCTTGTGTTTCTTTAAGAAATGAAGATGACCACCTTTGAACATTGAATGAGTGTTAAATTTTTGTTTGAAATGTTTGAAATTTGATCCATGGTAGGGTTGAAGATTCCTACTGCTGCTCTGCCTCTTAATCATGGTTGCAAGAATTAGTTGGGTATAGTTATTTTGAGTCAAAACATACACCAATTTGATTCAATATTTTTGAATTTTTTTTATTAAGTGTATGCAATGGTCCTTTTTTTTTTTTTTT
>Ga0209700_105558_pt1 | contig 21064 bp, 8 predicted proteins | sample SiratroredBW_FD_187528 | JGI IMG/M metagenome (GOLD analysis project Ga0209700, IMG submission 187528) | Root nodule microbial communities of legume samples collected from California, USA - Siratro red BW (SPAdes) (version 2) | ecosystem: Host-associated > Plants > Roots > Nodule | place: USA... | reverse complement strand
TAATCGATACGAAGTGGATTTTGATTATATATATTTATATATTAATTTAATTAATTATATACATATATTTAATTTATTATAATAATAATAAAGAATATTTAGAAAAAAAATATTAAATATTATTAATAAAATAAATTATACTAATAATATAAATGTAATTATATTATAATAAAAAGAATATAATTATTTAAATTAAAATAAATTGTATAATAATAATTTATTATTATAAAATAATAATATTTGTTTTAAATTTAACATAAAAATTATTTTAAAAATATCTAATGTTATAAATTTTATTTTAAAAATTTAGTTAGTTTAGTCTAATAAATTGATTATATTTTATTATAAATTAAATTTTAATTTGAAAGAAATTACATAATTTAATATTTTTATATAATTTTTAAAAAGTTATCAATGGTATTAATTAAATAAATTAAATTTTATTTTAATTATTTTTAATCATAAGGATATATTTGTAATTTTATAATTTTATATATTAAAAAATATTAAAATCTTTATTACATCTATCACATCCTTCAGAAACTTTTCACATAAATTTTACCATCTTTCCCTTAATCCAAACAACCAAACTTTTCAGACACTTACTTCTTAAATCATCTCAAATTCACTCCCTCAAATCCACTCTCAAATCCAAACAAACCCTTAATCTATTCATCCATTCCTCTTCCTACTAAATAAATTTTCAAAATAAACACAATTACTTACTTTAACAAAAATAGTTTACATGCCAATAAATTAAAATCCTACATATTCTTTTTTAATTTTTCAAAATTCTAAATACATGAAAATTATAAAAAAAAATTCCCAAAAATAAATATAATTACTTAATTAAACAAAATCTGAAATAAATATTTTTTCTAATACAATAAAATTTCTGATTTGGTTAAAACCCTACATAAATAATATTAAAAAAGTCTAAATATTTTTAATTTGTCCACAGACATATAACAAACTTATTTCATCCTAAGAGAAAAATTTATTTGTTCAAATCATTAAACCAACAAAACCACAAAACCAAAACCAACACCAATTCAACCACAATTCACATACACCTTGCTTCATCAACCACCAACTTACAACAACTTAACCATTATAGATTTTGAATCAAAACATAACCAAGAAAACACTCTAACCTCACAACACTCTCTGCAATCTCTTATCTTGTTGTCTCTTACCTCTTTGTTCTTATCACATCCCACACACCAATTGATTTATGAACTATACGACCCATACTTACACCAGGATGTTATCTGAACTGCAATGCAAAAATCCAACTCAAACAAACATCTCAAACTCAACAAAATTGGAAAAAGAAAACATGGGTGCAAAGCATAGCTATAATCGCCTAGCTATAATTAAATACATTTTTCTATCTTCATCAACCTCTCATAGTTTTCCTCTTCTTCAACTATAGTCTTCATCTTCTTCAACCTCTCTGTAAAGTACTGTTCCTCAGCCACACTCCATGTGATCCAGCCACTCAAACCTCCATAAAAGCTTTCCACACAATTACCTCAACTTGAGCAACAACTAAACTCACAAATCTTGAGCTGAGAAGGAACGATTATCAGCAATAACATCACTAGAAAGAGGGCTAGAAGTATTGACGTCATTATATAATATGCCAACCGCATGAAATTACACCCATTTACCAAATGTGACATGACACGTATTAAATAAATATGTGGTAGAGAACAATTTTGATATTTTCGTGTTATGTGCTTACTAAAATAGAATTTTTGAACCAAAAATTTCATTGCTTGGAGTGGGTTTATGAAGACCAAAGTGTTTGAGTGAGTTACTCAGATAGTAAGCGGAAGTTGAGAATTTTTTGAACTGAAAAAAAAAATAAGGAAAGAACCAAGCCAAATCGCTAAAGGAGAAAAAGTGAGAAGTGAAAATCGTTAAAGGAGAAAAAAGATTTGACAAACAAAAGAATTAACCCTTACCGCAAAAGGAGAACCAATCACGGAAAACCTAGAACGCGCTGACGAACTACACACAAAAATAGACAACGACATATACAGAAACATTAGCGCAAAGACAGAGTCGTCGCTGCCACATAACCACAAACTCGATGAACATATACCTTAGCGCAAAAGACAAGGCACACGACAGGCAGAGAGAAACCAAGACGCAAAAATATATAGCAACAAGGAAGGAAATAAGGGCACATGCTGTGAATGTGAATGACAAACCAACACTTCCTCAACCCTAAACAAACCAACACTTCCTCAACCCTAAACAAATTTCAATTTTAAAGTTTCTCTCTAGACCCACAGCCAATTAAAAATCAATTTTTTTTCATAGCACCCTCACATCATTTTGTCATTTGATTGTAACACTGTCGAACATATCACGATCCAAAACAAAATGAAAAAATTCTTGTTAATATAAATGTTGTGCTAATGACTTTGAGTTAGTGACTAAAATTTTTTAATTTAGTAAAAAGAGAAAGAGATTCTTAATTTTAAAATGGATTTAAAATTTATTTTAAATTTTAATTACATTATTTTTAATTAAGTAATAACTCATGTAATATGATAAAATTTTAATTATTTTAATGAGATTTAAATCGTATATAGTATGTAAAATAGTAACATCTTACTATTAAACTCTCCTGTTATTTAAGAAAATGACTATTAAACTTTAATGATTAAAGTACATAAGATGGTCGGAATTATTGAGATTACCAGTCCAACAAAACTGTATAATTCGTGATCAAGTAGAAAATTTTGATCTAACAAATAAATTATTGAAATATCCACTACTTTGGATTAATTGTTAAAAATATTAAATTAAAATTTAGTAATTAAATTTATCAACATATTTATCAATTTGTTTCTTTATATATTATTGTCAACAAAAAATTATATATCTTATTACCTCCACTTGGAAATTAGTTAAACATGTAAATTTAGAATATTTGTATTCAATAAACAAGAGATGGAACCAAAAAAAACAAGGCATAGAAGATTAAACAAAAAAAAATTGCAGTTTCCCATTAAAAATCACCAGTATTGTTGTAACTATCGATCATGACTGTATCTTAGTCATAAGGGATATTCATCCTTAAAAGAAAGATAACATACTTTCATTGCTCATACACATGAAACTCTTGGTTTTTAATATCATCTCCTTAATTTGATCTTTTTTTTTTTCCAAGAACCACGACATCATCTACCCACGTAGGAATTCACATCTCATGCATGAGAGTCGTGGATATGGTTTCCCTCTAGTGCCTAAAGCACAAACAACATTCATTGCACGGCATGACTGTCTCTTCCTTAAGCAAGTCACAATCTCTATCAAGGGGACCTCAATGCTGAGATAATTTATTATCTCAAATTTCACTCAAGAGGAAGTCATAGACAAATTCTTCCTCCACCCCCATACCCTCTTCCTGCACCCCTATATAATTTTTTTATTCCATAACTGCCCTTCATGAAATTACATAAATATCCCTATCTTAATAAAACCCCTCCCCTTCCCAACCGGATGACCAGGCCATCCGGTTTAATTTTTTGAAAATGAGAACCGGATGCACCCCCCATCCGATTTACAGTTTTTTGAAATTGTGAACCAGATGGGGGGTGCATCAGTTCTCATTTTAAAAAAAAAATACAAACCGTCCGGTTAAGAGAACCTTCGTCCGGTTTAGGTAAGCTATTCGCGACTTCCGTTCCTTCGTTATTCAAAATCTTTCAATTAATCCTTCATAGAAGCATTAGGTAACCAATTTGTGATGTTTATTAACAATTAGTAGGTGATATTGATGATTATAATAGTTGATTTGGGATTTGGGGGGCTATCGACGGCGAATTTGAAGATTTTCCGATCTGCTGGGTTGAGAACCGGATGGAGTCGTCCGATTTGTATTTTTTTTTTTAAATGAGAACCGGATGTACCCCCATCCGATTCACAATTTCAAAAAACGAAAGAGAAGGTGTTTATGTAATTTCATAAAGGGCAGTCATGGAAAAAACATTATATAGGAGTGCAGGAAGAGGGTATGGGGGTGGAGGAAGAATTTGTCCACGAAGAAAGAGGGATTGGACCATAAAGAAACTAAGAAAGGATGGTGAATTTCAAATTTAGGTAAGATGCATTCTTCCCGCACCTCCATACTTTCTTCCTGCACCTCAAATTGACCATGAAAAGAAAAATAAATAAATCCTACACTCTTAATTTTTTACCATTCCATATTACACAATTCAAAATATAAAAATTATATTCTATATTTTACAATCTAAAATATAAAAACTATATTTTAAATTATATAATCTATAATATAATTTTTTTATTTCAGATTATACAATCCAAAATACAAACATTCTTTTGTTTTTGATTATACAATTCAAAATATAAACTTTTTTCTATATTCCGATTTATACAACCGAAATACAAAAATTATATTTCAAATTGTAATATATTCCAAATTGTATAATCCATAAAAGATATTTTCAGTATTTTGGCAAAATATGGAGGTACAGGACGAAGTCATGGATGTGCAGGACTCATCATTAGGTAAATGGAAACTAGAGTTTCATTTATGAGGACTCAATATTCATTGTTCTATTTTAAAAAAAAGTAAAACATTGGGGCAACATAAATTAACATTGTATTGTGTCAATAAATTGTTGGGAAAAATCAGATGCTCTAAAAGAGAAGAGCTCGGCCAACATATTAAACATAATGCAAATCATGGATTTCAACAGCAAATGAAATTATCATATAAAATGCCTTTTATGCAGCCCCAATATGAAGAGTTCCTGCTAAGCAATTAATGAAACTTTCAGATCGATGCTCACTTTTATAGGCCTACAATAATTCCACAACGAACTTCAGTTTCCCGCCAAGACAGACGGAAAATATATTTGACGCCAAAATTTCATTATGCTACGTGTATAAAGACAACTTTGATCAGCTCTCATGGTGTGGCAAAGTATGTTGCGCACTCAAGTCAAGCCTTTCTTTTCCTGTTGGCTGCTGAAGCATCTAGTTGAGCTTGACCAAATACAGACCTGCAGAAAATGAAAAGACACAACATAGCCAACAGAGGTAAATGATGAAAAATGCAGTATCAACTGACCAAGTTTCCATTCAACATCTTGGTCTGAATATTAGTCTCCATCCTGAATGTTGTTTCCATCTAATATGCATTCACATTTGTGCTTCTCTTTTCTATCTATCGTTAACATTATATTGTGACCAGCTGTGAAACTTCAACTCGTGATTAACAGAATTTGATATTCTATTTTCAAATTACCAGACGACAAAACAATTCAGCATATATTGCAGGACTGCTGCTTTCGACTAGTCTTTCTATATACTCATTTAAATTACATCCTACGGGATAATAAATTCACACGGAACTCATTTTTCCCTTAAAACTCTCAAGCCACAGATTGTCAAAGGTCAATACACAGAAGTTTCATTTCACATCTCACACTCTATAATTTGCTTTAGAGGATAGGAATAACGAGCATACTTCATATATAATTTTGTATCGACAAACTTAAACATGAAGAAAAGCAAGTATCACCAGGACATTCATCTAGCAGCAGAGATCTGGTGGCAAACTAGTATGTGGCTAAAATTTATGTTAAAAACTACCATTGAATTCATTGGCTAGTTTATCTGTGATGAAAAATCTTATCTTTCAGTAACCAATATGGTCCGTGGACTAAAATTTAACTTTCTTTAGAAACGCATATGCTGGAACATAATCATACAGACGAAACATAGCCCATGAAAATTGTATGCTTCTGGAAAACATTGGGGCTGTGAGGGTATTATCATGAGATCATTCAAATACAGGGCTGAAAACTTCATATTAATCAGCTGGGATTGTCTTCCTCATCTCATAGCTGTTCCTGACATGCTAACCCCTGTATGAGATACAGTCTTTCCCCTATGGCTATAAGTTTCAGCTACAGAGAGAAACTGATAATTGTATCAAATTATCAAAAAGGTAACAGCAGTCTGATAATAAACTACTAAAGGAACTATTAAAGGAATACAATTGAAAAAGAAAGATTCTATAAAAATTGAATCAATTCCTCTCTCTGCTAACTAAACGATGAATATCTACACTCATTTGATACATAGCATATGGAGAAACTTTACGGAAACAGAATGACAAATGGCTAAGTTGAGGAAAATAAACACTTACCCACAGGTTGAACACTTATCATGATGCTCACAGAATATGGATAAGCATACAGAACATACAAAGCCCATGTCAATTGTTTGTTTATGGCAGAAGCACCTGCACAATTCATACATTTTAGGTATACGACTTTAACACACAACTTGTAGATTGCCAATTCTACAGTAAACAGAAGAAGATTGACATAATTAAAATGCAGGGCTAAGGAATTTAACACACGCAACTTGTATAAATCCACTAAAATGACATTACATATATCATCCATCTCAAAGAAATCCAATGCTTGGTGTGATTCATTTTAACAATGTACTAATTTATATCAAAAAGGTAACTACAAATGTCACTTAGGTGTTGATATTAAGCAAATTCGGGGTTTTAAAAGTTGGGTTACTGATTGCATAAAATTGTGGTTCTGTTTACAAGAACAGAGTCATTAATAGCTGTGGATCTTCAAACCAACATAAATTCAAAAGGGAAGATAAAAAACATTTGGAGAAAAAAACAAAGTTCAATGATAACTTGTCCGAATGTTTGTACAGGAGAAAGAAGAAACAGAGAGGGAAAGAAAATGAAATACAAAATCTTAAATAAGAAAAGGTTGACTAAGGAAAAACTTACGAGGCGCGAAAATCCACACCCACAGATTTAGGAAGCCTTAAAAATGCACGAGAATGTAAATCAGTCGCAAACACTGTCTGCATAAACAAGGTTAGATTACTGTCAGGGGTAAAACAAAAGGTAAATTTGAAAAGACAAATAATTCAAATCTGATTTGAAAAAGAAATGATATTTGTTTATTCCCTTTCAGAAGCCAATCATTTAAGTTTCAAGTCATGATTTATAACATTAGTTTTTCACTTTTGCTAAATTATTTGGTTGAGTTGCTTCCCTAGAAGAAAATAGCAAGTCAATTGCTTCATTCTTTAGGAATTATATACTCAATAAAACAAAGCCTAAACTTGACCAATTAGGACCCTAAAAGAAAATATGAGCCCAAATTTAGCACATCAGCTACCCATGCCCATAGTAGGAGAGATGTGTTAGGAAAAATAAGAAGGGCCACAGGAGAATGTTGGCTTCACAGAAAGAGAAATAAGCTGATTGTGTAATGGGTTGGAACAGAGAGAGGGGGGAGGTAGGAAGAGAACCATTGAGCTTGTTATGGACAGTCAGCATAAGCCCTTTGTAGGAGTTTAGCTATGTAGTAGCAGGAATATTCGTTCCACTGTAGTCCCTAGAGTTCTGTCTAGCAACTACGACTGTGTTGGTCCAGGTTGCATCACAACAACCCAACTACATGATTTTGAAAGATTTTCCAACATTTATGCTGACCCAAAAAGGACCTCACCACCACTAGGTCGTTTGTACTATGACAGACAAAGTAACCACCTATCTTGAGGAGCAACCATGAAAGAAAGAGGTCCAATCCCACACACCAGAGGTAGAAAGAAACTATACAACTTATAATATTATCAAATCTATTTTTGTCAATAAATTTAAGAACTTTTTTGTAGAATAGCAACTAGCTGTGTCATCAAATTTTAAACTGATTGTGTCTTAAAACACTTCCTCTCTAGAAAGAAGACATAGAACACACTATAATAGCATCTCAGTCATTTCTCTTGCAGGTATTCTAAAGTCATTGAGCATGTCAATCCTTATCAATTATGAACTACTTAAAGCTGAGAAAAAAGTTTTCACCAACCCTAAAGCAAAGGATGAAGGTGACACAAAGCCATGAATTCAGTCCTTGTTTGATTGACAGATATAAGCAACACACCAGTATCAGCAACATATATTGTCTCTCGCAATCACAGATGTCTCCATACCACAAATAAATCTTTTAAATTTTATATGATATATGCAAATAGGTTGCAATAAATTCTTGAATTATATGCATGGTCAAGGTCGAAAAATAAGTTTTAACAACTGTATTCAAGTCAATGTGTGGACTTTCAGGAAGTGACGTGCTCCTATGAATCTCAATTTATGGCCTACTTTCCCTGTCTTCCAGAATCAGAAGAAGAATATTATATCCCCATAAAGCATAGTTGAATTCAAGTTTCAACAAAAAGATAAAAGGGTGGACAGTTTTGGCATTACGCAAACAAGGTAGATGAGTTTGGACTTTGGTGTGGAGAGGCCAGAGCCACTAATATTTGGTGGCCGTGGCTTTCTTCATGATAAAAATAACAGCAATCGCCGACTAGCCAAAAAAAAACTGTATTGCAAGTCACACCAATGCTTCAAAACAGACAATTAAACACAAGCTTACTGAAAGATATTGATAAAGCCCGTCCAATTGAGGAGGCTTGTAATATATTCCACCGGTTATGTATGAAGCCTGTCATTCATGACACACAAAAAATGACCTTATCAATTAAACGTATTCTGCAAACTGCAATGTCACCTCATTCAATATGTGTGTGTACTTAACTACCTGCTGGAGGAATGCAGAATTGTTTGAGCCAATATAACAAGAATCTATAGGAACCTACAATATAAAATGTTACTTACACATAAATACTAGTTACAACTAAAAATACAAGCAATCTTCACGTATTAGTTATACAAATATATAGCTGAAAAAATGCCTGACTACTTAACAGTCTCCGGGCAAGAAAAAAGCCAAAGTTGAAAGAAGAAAGAAAATAAAGGCAAAGATTCAGCACATACAGTAGAACGCTGTGCGGAGAATATTGCATTCATGATTGCCACGTACCTGAAAAGGATAGAAGGTGTTATTTGAAGTGGAAGGTCAATGATATATTAAATATATAAAAGGTAAAGATTGTGAGGAACACACTGTTCTGGTCCATCGGCAGCCCCTTGCAAACATAAAATCTGTTCATAAACCAGTAAGTAATACAGCAATTATTTAAAATTAACAAATTCGAAAGAAATGCCAAATTAAAGAAAAAAACAACAAAAATGTACATTGGCTGAAAAATTTTAGAATCCTGAAACAGAAACAGCCAAATATTAGACCAGACATGTAAATGAATTAGCAGCAGAGAGTTTTCAAAAATCGTCTCTAGTTTAAACAAGTTCAACATCAACTAGATATTAAAAAATAATAACTTGGACCATCCAACTCAATTTTGGCCCATAAAAGTTTATAGAGGAGACTAAACCTCAATGCTTTCTCATATTACAACCAAGCAAAAAAACGAAAGGTAAATGAAATGTTTAGCATGAATAAATTCAATCAAACACCCAATACCAAAAATAAGAGTGTAACAAAGAGCAAGCCACGCAATATCAACATTTGATGACAGAAAAAACCCGCATATCAGTTCCATAGTCTAACATCAAACTCATACGGATCCTCATCAATGCAATAAAAGGCAAAAGTCAATCATAGTTGACTGACAGTTCCAGTGACAGTTGCAACTCATCAGAAAACTCAATGCAATAACAAATTGGCGATAAGCAAGCATATACACGCACCCGAGGCTGCGGAGGCATAGGTCCTAAACGAAAAGCTCTCTGTATATCTGGTAATCCAATCAGGTAAAACAAATAAAAGTCAAAGCCCTAATCAGCAACACACGGTGTTTTCAATTTCATGAGCGAGAATCCAAAGAACTTGGAAACCGAATCGGCGATAAGGATACAACAAAGCGCCATGGACAAGGAGCCGGACAAGAGCGAAGAAGGAACGGTTCCCGGTTTGTGAGGCGAGTCTAATTGCTGGTCCCTAGCGAGAAACTCTTGGAGATTGTGGAGTAGGTTGGAATAAAGCGCGGGCATTGTGCCGGTGGTGGAACCGTGGTTCCGTTCGGAAGTGGAATCGTAGACGTAGGCGCAAGAGTTGCATCCGGTGGCGATGACGACGACCTGGTTGAGCTGGCCGAGGAGCAGGATCGAGTTGAGAAAGGCGAGTACCTGGGAAATGAAGCGAGAACGTTGAGATTGGAAGGGAATGGGAGTGGTAAAGTGGTTGGGGAAGGGGAATTACTTGGGAGAGGAACTCGGCGAAGGGGAAGGGGAAAGTGGCCCAGAAGAAAGGATTGGTGTCTAGCGTCACAACCAGAAGGCTCACATCGTCTGCAAAGAAAGCATGGTGAGTGAAGAGAATTAGAGAAGAAGAGATGAAGAGAGTGCACAGAACCTGCGTAGAGTTTGGAAGGTGCAGAAGGCATGGCGTGCTTGCGCTGTGTCCCTTCAACTTCCTTCTGCTTTCACTTTCAACAGCGCAGGGAGGAACTCATGCAATAAAACTTCCCGGGCTTCAGGCCCAACTGCCATTTTCCTAACAAATAAAAATAACTCAATTTGTCATCTATAATTAAAAACATTAAACAAAAAAAAATCATTATATTTTACTCTTGAAAGATGAAGAAAAAAAAAAACGAAGGCTAACAAAGTTCCATCTCCTTCCGCTGAATAAAAAAAAGAAAAAGTCACAAAAGTATATTTACTTTTTTGATTCACAACAATTAAAATGCAAAATAGGTATGTTATTTTATTATCAAGTATACGTGAACAACCATTTCAAACAACAATACAATTTACTAAGTCGACCGGTCAACCATTTCAAATAACATTACAAGAACTTAAATTGATTGGCCCATCATTTCAGATTAAACATTTTACACTGTCAGTCAAATTGGCCAACTTATCTTGATTTTTGTCAATATTAACATTCTCTTGATAACGATCACTAATATCACTAATGACATATAAGTGATGATTATCACACTAAACATATAAATGAAAATAAATAAGGGGCCTACAAAAATTTGAGTCTCTCTCATTCATTGATAAACCTATTTAAAAGCCTATAAATAAAAATATAATTTTAATATATAAGATAGTATTAATCTAATCTAAAATATCCGGATTAACAACTTAAGTGTGAAATATTAGCTATTAAAACACTAATAAATGAAAATCTCTAATAATTATACCAAATACATATTTAAATATTTATTTCTAGATCAATTAAAAAAACAAATTGAAACAATGCACAGTAACTATTCTCAATAATTCTTGGAGAGATGTAAATCCATTCTTAAAAAAAACAAATCCGAACATCCTAAAAACAATTTAAAAATTGCATTTATTTTTTGTGCTCATGTTCAACAAGTTTGATGCGGAGAGTATTATTATAACTGAACTTTGTATTGTTTATTGCATAATCAATTCGATAGAAATTGCATTAATTTTAATTCGTATTATTACTATAATAATAAAATTGATTGTTATAATATGTAAAATCGATATTTTCTTTGGTATTGAAATTAAAGTCTTTTGTTTTCATTGCTTTTTTATAAAAATTTAAGTCAAATAAGGGGATGATAAAATATATGAGTGCCAAAATGGGTTGAATTCTATGACTAAATTGGCTCATCATGTGTTTAAGTTGGGTTGGATTGAAAAAAAATATTAAATGTGAGTTAAAAGGAACATAATTTACTTAAAAAACGATTAAACTATCAGTAACTAACAAAAACCAAACTCATTCTACTCATTTACATGTTAATCTTACAATTATATTTCTTCCTTCACATGTTACTTCACATGTCACTGATGTGGCTTTATTTATTTACTTATTTACTTTATAATTATATTATCCTATTAAGTATTTTTAACCTCATCTTATTTATTTTGTTAGGTATTTAAGTGTGAGACTAAGTGTCATATTAGGTTGAAGGTAGTGTTATTTGTTTATATGGTTTAGCTCAATTCTCATTCTTGTAAGATCTTTCTAAGGTTTTTTTCTCGGATTCTCCCAACAAGTGGTATCAGAGCCAGATTTGCAGCTTGGGTGACCCTATATCGAAAGTCTTCCTAATGGAGAGATTTCAAGCAAGCTTGTCCCGTATAAGTGTACAAGTAAGGAGTCGTTTGTTTCCGCTCGAGGGAGAGTGTATCAACGTGGAGGAGAGACTCTCACTTGAGAGAGGGATTGTTAGGTATTTAAGTGCAAGTCTCACATTATGTAAGAATGAGAAAGTTAAGCAACATATAAGAAAGAAGACTCATGAACCTAATGTGTTAAGGTTTTTGATTGAAGGTGGTGTCATTTGTTTATATGGTTTGACTCAATTTTCATTCTTGTGAAATCTTTCCAAAATTTTCCTCTGAAATCCTCCCAACATATTTATTTATTAATTTTACAACTACATTTATTCATTTGTTAATGTTACAACTATTTCACTACATGAATATCTTTAACTTCGTTATATTTATTTATTTGTTAATTTACAGTTATATTTACTAAAAAATGTCTCTAAACTCACTTTATTTATTTATTTATTTGGTAAGTTACTTTATAATTGAACATTGTCTAACCTCATTTTATTCATTTAATAATTATCATTACTTGGTAGGATGTTTTCAACTTATCTTATTTTATTATTTTTTGTATTTAATGTGTGTGTATATATTAGTTTACTGATAAATACATATTTTCTTCTTCTCGTGATTTTTTCCTACTTTATACTTTCATATTAAACTAACTATTATCACTATTAAATACAAAATTCTTCTAATAATTATTTATAATAAATATTTAAGATTTGATAAAATTGTAATTGAAGGTTTAATCTTAAGGATTCAAATGAGTAAATATTACTCAAGACACAATAATTTTGTGTTATTTTTTTAATCATGATAAAACTCATTTATGTATTATAAAAAAGTAATTCAAATATTTCTAATGTAAATTAAAATTGAATGTATTGATAAACTCTTCATTTTATATTTTGACATAGGTGTAGAGAAATATATTATGTGACAAGGAATAATATAAAATATTATATCTTAAAATACAATTAAATTAACAATCATACTATATTGAAAAAAGTGTTACAATTAGATAGTATCAAATAAATGTTTCATATGTGACTTGTAGTGTATCGTGAACTTTTTATATATTATAACTTGTATAAATCCATGTGACAAATAATAGAAAGAATACTAAGTTGATATAAGTGGTAAAATTATCATAGCATGGTGATAACATTATAAAAGAACCAAAGGTTTTAAGAACATGTTTTCAAAAATTTAATTGAATTTAGAAAAAACAAACCTTCACAATTCTTTAAAGATTATAGTCTAAAAAAAGTTTAAGTATATAATTCTCTAGAAATTATGAATTGTCCCGATAATTAAAAAGTAAATTATATTGTCTTTATGTTGATAGGATAAACTAAATAGTCCTAAAAGATTATTAGAAGAAAGGATGAAGAATGATCCTGACCTCAAACGTATTTAAGCAAAAAAATTTAGAAAAATACTTCCCTAACGTGAGAGAAGTAAAAGAAATATAATTTATACAATTAAAATAAGAAAGTATGATACTATTTAAAAAAAATATAAATATTCTACTTTCTTTTAACATACTCATGAGACTATAAAGTGTATAAAAATTAAAAGTGGACATAAATTTAAAAAAAAACAATAAAAATATTACAAAATTTCAATTTTCTTAGCTTTATGGATGGTTTTGAAATAGTCAGAATAAGAAATAAAAATATTTTAAAAAATAGTCAAAACATGTGTAATAACATCCTGATTATATTAAAAAAAGGTTACGATAAAAAGATGAATCGAATAAAATTACTTCGATTATATAAAAATAAATATATAAAACAAGTTAATAAATAAATAAATTGAATCAAATCAGTTTAACTATAATTAATAAATATATGAAATAAATTAAAAAATATATACTTAAATAATTCTATTCACTTAAACTTCGGCTATAACATTTAGTTAAAAAAAGAAAGGTCAGATTAAGTTAACTCTTTAACTCTACTCATGATAACTCAATCATGCTAACCGACTTTTGACACCCTACATGTGCACCTCATAAAGAAACACCAATTCTTTATCGTACAAATTAAACTTATGATGTCATAATATTTCTGATGTCTGCTTAATATCCAACCAACATGAAGTTGGACTATTATACAGAACTGAATTGCTATATATTATTATTACTAAAACTGGCATCATTGATCAATTACAACTCATTTAAATGTATATATATTAAATAAGTAGTAGAGAAGCTTATCATTACTACGATGACTTATCAATATATTCAAATTAAATCCTTAAAATTTTTCATACTCAAAAATTAACTTCTGTTCTTGTTTCCTGTCCCATCGTGAAGTCCAAAAGTCTCTCATGGTTATCAGATTTGTTTGCTGAAATGTCCCTATTTTAATTAATGTGTTTTCGTTCTTATTTGCATTATTAGGTTCCACTCCTAAATTGGACCACGCCTCAGAAAAAATGTTAAAAAATATCCGAAGGTATTTAAGATCAGGGAGACACCAAGAATGTTAATTAACTTGGCATTACAAAAGGCAGATAATAATTAAAAAAGTTAATCACAGTAAGCGTCACCGTCAAATTCAGAGCTTCTATACAGATTATACCTAGAATTACTGACACTAGTTAAACAGGATAATTAAACAAACAGAAAACATAAATGGCTAAGGTAGTGATGAAACCCGAAATTCCATAGTTCTCCAGATTCACGAATGAGTACAAGAGTACAGAATGAATATCAGCAGCAACTACAAGGAGCACCCGTGACAAAGAAAGTAGCAGGAAAACTGAACCCACCACAAAAATGATAAGATTACAAGGCCACGGGTATCATCAACTTGACAAGCAATAACACAAGTGCATACGTCAAAGCGGGTAATGGTTTCACCAAGGAGCATGCAGCAGAAGCACCAGAAGAAATGCCGCTAATAGGGCCATTTGCAGGAGAGAATCCTGGGAGCCCCGTTGAAGGAACCACTGAGGATATGGGTGATATAGGACCTGCTCCGTCGAACAGTGGTGCTGGTGCTGGTCCAAAAACTGTGTCTTTTGCAACGGTTGTAGGAGGGGCAATGAGAGGAGGGAATTCCAGCGGACCTGTAACATCATTTGAAATATATTTATAAGGCATTTGAGGATATACAAAGTCATCATTTTTTCTCTTGGGAGTGAATTTGATTGGAGTATGTTAAATTAGGAATTGCAACTGGAACATCCCTGATGATCGGTTTGAGCCAGATACAGATTGCTACGTTTCTTGGCATCACTTTAATGCAGAATAACAATGCTACAGAACATCAAACCTAACTAAATTTTAAGTCTATTATAAACTCAATGTGCATGGATAGCACATAGAAAAGGCACGAAGGTTTGACCCTGATTCATCGTTTGTATCTCTAACATCAAAACTAATTAGGGAATTCAGACATTTAAAGTTGATGTGTATTCAGAAACGAGGCATGTTTGGCCCAAGTAGCTAAATAGAAGATGTAATGCTCTTATGCCATCTTAGAATTTGAGTTTCCACATTTTAACTCCAAAAGTAAGCTCAAGTTTATGTACATTGTTTTTGTCATATCAACACATCTCAGTAAATAAATCATCCAAAATGAAAATCAAAACAATGCATCATTTGAGCTGTGTTTATCTAACACTAACCTGGACATCGAGGCTGAAGAGAAGGGGACAGCCTGCAAGACGAGAACAAAAATTAAACAATCTTAAACTCAAAGAATAGTACAGCAAAATACACGTTGTTGAAATACGTGATTAAAGCCACATGTACACAGAATATAAACATACGTTGTAGCAATGGTGCCATTAACAAGGCCATCATAATTGCAAGAGGTAACATTGCAACCACCACTAGTCTGCTGAACTGTAACATTCCCAAGCATAAGGTTGCTGCCTCTACACTGCATGCTGGAGCAAGAAACCGCGAGAGAAGCCGGCATACAGTACAAACTACAAAAAAAGTAACAAACCATTAAACACCAGAAACAGCACCTCCTCAAACACTACAGATACCATTTTTTCACTTCACATCCAAAAAGAGAATCTAGGTTTATGCAGGGAAAAAATAAATTAAGAACAGAGAAAAACAGTTGCTTAGTTAGTACTTCAGATTTCTCGGTCCACAGCTACACTGGACACAGTGTCCCGCGGTAATGGCATAGCTTCCATTAGGGACAAGCAAGCCAAAATCAGAGGCGGATTTAGGAAAATCCGAAGCACAGGCTGCAACAGGAGAGAGAAAAAAGAAAAAGAGTTAGAAATTGAACAGAACATTATAAATTGCTGAGAAAAAAAAAAAGAGAAAGAAAAAAATTAGTTTATTACCGGGTATTGGAACAGCAAGGATATCCCCGTCGCTAATAGCAGTGCTTCCCATGGCATTGACATTCATCAAATCTGTGAGCGTGGTGAAGTACCTGGCAGCAATGGCAGCGAGGGAATCAACGGGGCGAACGACGTAAGAGAGGTAAATGGCGGGGAGGGAGTTGTCGGAGCCGTTGAAGCAGGTGCAGGGGAGAGGCACGACGAGGCTCTGTCCCACATCGAGGACGGAGGGGTCGGGAATGGAATTGGCCTCGCGGAGCTGGTCGGAGGAGACGAGGCCGCCGTAGACGGAGTCGGCGATAGAGGAGAGGGTGTCGGAGGGGCGCGTCTTGTAGTGGGTGGCGACGGACTTGCGAATGCCGTCGACGCAGGAGCAGGAAATGGGGATCTTGAGGAAGAGCTTGGAAGGGAGGATGTGGTGCTCGACGTCGGGGTAGGAGATGTCGATGGCGTTGGCGGTGAGAAGCGCGATAGGGTCGATTTGGAAGAGCGACGCCACTTCGGAGACTTTGAGGTCAGTGTAAAGGGTGTACCCCAGAAGCGCGTTGCATGAGTCGGAGTTGGAGCATGGCTCGATCGTGGATTTGCACACGGCCAGAAGAAGTGACGAGAGCAAAAGTGTAGCTTGCAGAAGGTGCTTTGGGTTTGGCATTCTTAAAATAGAAAGAGAGTTAGAGTGAAGGTACTTAAAACAGGTTTAAGGTTTTAAGGAACAGGGTACAATGTGAGGAAGTGATTCTAGGATGTGGGACTTTGGAAGAGGAAGGAGTTAGGGTTTTGTGAGGTGTGTGTTCTCCCCCTCTGCAAGTGAAGGCGCAGAGAGAAGAGTGTTGTGTTGTGTTGTGTTGTGTTGGAGAGGGGAAAAGTTTCACTTTGAAAAGCGAAAGGGACACTGTTTAGAGTAGAAAACAGGTGTGTTCCATAGAGCCGCAAGGACACTGTTTCTCACAAGTCCTACTCTTTATCATACAGATTTCAAACTTTTTGTTGCTTCGCTGGACATCTTTGTCCTTCTGTCCAAAACTCAAATCATTTCTGTTTTCATCATAAATAAATTAATTCTGAATAGGCTGCATATAATATCAATATTTATGAGAATTTTTAATTTGTAAGATTTGCATTTGTTAATTTTTAAAATGTGAGCCGAAATTGTGAATGATTATGGTTTTGTCCTTTGCATGGCACGAGTTGTGTCGGAAGGGGAGCAGCGAAGGATGGGGATGTTTGGGTAATTTCGCATTTTGGTTTTCGATGTTTGCGGACAAGGTGGTGTGGCCCGCATTCAAGTTTATATTGGTTGGTATAGTTTGCTTTTTCAGGCGTTTGGGTAAGGAATTTTAGTTTTCTTGCTGTCTTTCTATGCCAATCCAATGCGATACCTTGGCTAATTGGTAGCCTCACCGTGGAATCAAAATTATGTTCTTTTTTTTAAAAATAAAATAACATTGGAAAATTGATCTACGTTTGGACGTGTTTATTGATTGCAGTCAATGTTGTCATGATTTATTTACTACTTCGTGCACATTAGCATCCATTACTTCAGCTGTTTTAGCTACTCCCCCAACATTAACATGCATAATGCAAAGTGAGAGAAAATTTTTGAAGTCCCAAAATTTCGGAAGATGGGAAATACAGCAGCTAAAAATTAAATGACAATATCATAAATTTATTTGACGGTATATTAGATTAGGAATATGGATTAATTATGAGATGGTGAATTTAACAAAGATGGTTTGGTTATTGTGATGTAACACATTAGTCGATCGTTACCGAGAAGTTTGTGAATCTTAATTTGTTTCACAAGATTGTATAAGCTAGAAGGGAAGAATATGTTAGGTAGGAGTTGTCAAGTTAAGTTTAATAATATTTTTATATTTAAAATAAAAATATTTTAGCAATTCAATAATTTTAAGTGAGTAATTTAATGTGATTTTTAAAAAAAGTTTTACTTATAACATATACACAAAGAGAAGAGATTGTGTCATCTTTTTAGAGTTTTTTTTTTAATATTAGTTTGTGTTCTGTTTAACTGAATTTTCATTTACTTGTTTATTTGTGAGATTCTTTTTAGAAGATTTGTGTTGCAATTTTTGATATTTTTATAGTAAATATTTTTTTTTAATTAGGTCTTGTGATTTTTGTCTCTCTCTTTAGGAGTTTCTATTTTAAAATTGTTGTATTATCTTCTTATTTTTTCATATTTATTTTTTTACTTTCTTATAATTTGTTTTTTTATTGACATATATTTCTCTTCTTTATTTAAAGTAGGAAAAAAATATTTTACACACATATAATTTGTATAACTTTTTCGTTACATTTTTTAAATAATATATAAGCAATGACTTAGGCCCAACCGATTAAGTTGTACAGAAAATAAAAATAAAAAATAATCAAAAGCAAAATAAAAATACAGCCTTAGCATAATATATTTAGGTTTTAAAAAAAATAACATAAAAAAAAGTGAGAGGCGAAATATAAACAGTAACCTAGGCCCAATCGATTAAGTCTTACCAAAAAATAAAAAAAATAGAGAAATAAAAAAAACATAGTTTTTCTTTGTTTACCCTTGTATTCACTTCTTGCACCACATATTTTTCCTCTTACCTCTCATTTCTTTAAGCTGCTCTCCATTTTCTCTCTCACTCATCCTACACACACTCACATGTAAAAAAAAAAAAAAACATCTCACCCACTCATGTTTGACACGACATTGGTGTATATAGTCCCGCATTGTCTCTTTTTCACATTCTCGTATTTTGAGCACACAAATCATTTTAATTCCACTCTTGATGCACACAATAGAAAGAAATGAAAAAAAAAATGTAAGTAATGAACAAAAAGTAAGAACACAAGAAGGATGTGACAGACAAAAATAATCATTTAAAAGAGAAAGAAAAGCAAAACAAAAAGGGTGATCAAGGATTAAAAAAAATGAGTAAATAAGAGATGAGGAGAAGATAGAAAATACTTGAGATTTATTTTTCGCTTCTTCTTTTTTGTGGTTTTTTTTTTGTCGGTTATATATGTGCGAGTTCTCTTTTCTTTATATACACATAAAATATTTTTTTCTCTCTTTGAAGTCGTGTGTGTTCATAATTTGTTGAGATTTTGTTACTTCGTTTTACATCTAGTTTTGTATTTTAGATTGAGGGTTTCAAATTTAGGATTTCGGGTTGGGGTTCGGAGTTTGGAGTTTGGGGCTATGTTTTCGAGTTTGGGGTATGCGGTTTTAGTTTGAGGTTTGGAATTTTTTGGGTTAGGTTTTAGAGTTAATGTTCATGTGACCAAGTGACCTCGATGTTGACATTAGGTAACCAGGTAGCTAAATAGCTACAATGTAACTAGGTGCATGTAACTAAGTCACCAAGTCACTAAGTCACAAAATGGCGAGTTCACCATGTTATTAGATGACGAGGTATTCAGGTCACCAAGTCACTAGTTACATGTTACCAAGTTACCAGCTAACTAGATGACTAGGTTATCAGTCACCTGTTGACCATATCACTATGGTTTAATGTTTTCAAGGTTTTCAGGTGACCTGATGACCCTAGTTACGACATCAGGTAAGCACAAAGGCAGTTAACTACCAGTTAATCAGGTACATGTAACCAATTAACCAAGTCACCAAGACACAAAATATCATTATCACCATGTAAGTAAATGATGAGGTCATTGGGTCACCAAGTCACTAGGTCACCATTACGAGTTACCAATTGAGCAAACAACCAAGTCACTAGATTACCATGTCACCATATTATCACGTAGATAGGTTAATAGGTTACCATGTCACCTATTGATCACGTCTTTAGGTCACCTATTGATATTGATCAAGTCTCTAGGACACCAGGTTATCATGTCAGGTGTTGACTAGGTCTCTAACTCTCCAGGTTATCAGGTCAATTGTAGACCAGGTCTCCAAGTCTCTAGGTCACCTATTCATCAGGTCTTCAAATCAACAAGTCATCAGGACACCAAGTGACATGTTGACCAAATCACCAGATTATTCATTGACTGGTCACTAAGTCATCAACTCACCTGTCGACCAGGTCACTAAGTCACATGTTGACTAGGTCACTAGGTCACCACATCACCTACTAACTAGGTCGTCAAGTGTCACGACGTCCCAATATTTATTAATAAAAATGATGCAATGATTTATTTTTTTCCTGTATTTGAAAGTTAGCGAAAGGTGATTATATGTATAAAACATGACTTGTGGAAAAAACATTCAAATATTATGAAATTTCAATTAATTATACCTAAAATTTTGGAGCAAAATTCAAAATGAGTTAATTTGAAATCATATATATGAAGAAGTTTAAATTGGCTAAGAGGTAAAAGTTTACCATGTGGTCGTGAGTTAATAAAGTCAAAACGTTCGAAAGCTCAAAAGATAGTATGGCCGAATGGTTGTATTACCAAAAGTGAGGAGTCAAAAGGCCGAATTACAAAATAAAATAATAATAATAACATATTTAAGATTGTGTAGAATATTCTCTTTGTTTAAAAAATTAAAATAAACTTAAATTTCACATACCTGGTGTCAACACCCGATTTCGTCCGGGTAAATAATAATAAATTCAAAAATAATAAATTAAAAAAAAGTTTTTTAGGAATTATTACAAAATAAATAATATTTGATTAGTTTAGATATTTATAAAAAGATATATAAAAAAAAAAGAAGTTAAATTTAATCAATTAAGCATTTTTTTAAAATAAAAATAAAAAAAAAAATAAAAAATAATA
>Ga0209700_105555_pt1 | contig 21083 bp, 9 predicted proteins | sample SiratroredBW_FD_187528 | JGI IMG/M metagenome (GOLD analysis project Ga0209700, IMG submission 187528) | Root nodule microbial communities of legume samples collected from California, USA - Siratro red BW (SPAdes) (version 2) | ecosystem: Host-associated > Plants > Roots > Nodule | place: USA... | reverse complement strand
ATATATATATATATATATATATATATATATATATATATATATATATATTTTGTATTTGACAAAAAATTTTAGTAAAGCACAATTACAAGGAATGTCATAAATACACTTCAATATAGGTATTAGAGACTCAAGTTCTTCTAAATGAATTTTCATATTGGCTTAACATTCCTTTTTCTTTGCTTGATTGAATACACCTCTTGAGATACAAAAATGATCACTTTTTGAAAATCTTTCTTTTAAGTCTTTTCAAAGACCTTTAATCATAACATCAAATCTTTTCCAAACTTTAAAGGAATGAATATTATTACCTAGTTTTGAGATATTTCCATCAATAAACTTCAATTTATTTTTGGAGAAAAGAATCATCTTCAAATTTCTACTTTAAATATAATAATTGTTCTTATTAGAAAGGATTTACGGGTAGAAAAACAAAAATTAGTCTTAATCTTCTCCAAGACCCAACTAGTAGGGATTACTGGAATTTAAGCATTCATCAACTATAAAAATTGTTTATAATAGAGATGAATCCATTTTCTTTTTGAAAAAATAACCAAGAGAAAAAAAAACAAGAAATATAAACAGTAAAAATAGAGCAGATCTTAACCTACGGAAAAGCATTCAGCGAGGGAGATCATAACCAAGTAAGAGAGAAAACTCAAGTTTTTCTTTATTTTTTTTAAACTCAATACACAAAAACGGAACAAAACCTATTTAAGTTTTGGTAAATGCCTAAGGAAAACTCTAACGGATACTGTCATTAAACTAGTATCTCAACATTATCTTAGCATAACAAGAATTCGTTGAGGGTGAGTTTTTTTTATATTTAATTACAATTCAACTTAGATGACAGCTGTTTACTTTCTTATTTAAAAATACATAAAGCAAATTATTACTGTAAATACGAACATTAAATTTTTATTGATAAGGATTTAACCTTTCTTCATTGTTATGTATAGATAGATTATCTCCTATTTTTTTTGTTGGTAATACGATTTGTAGAACTTATTTAATAACACTTAAAGATTATCTTTACCTAAAGGAAATTTGACTACGGTTATATTTACAGGATATTTATATGATATTATTTATTGAGGTTCAAGTCTCCTAAACCCAGTAAAGGACAAACGTCTCATTATTATAACAATCACTTAGTATCGTTTACTTCGTGATTCAATATATAAATAGATACAAAAATTTGATCAATAAATAACTTTATTTATTGAAAAGTACAGTTTCCATACCTAATTCTTTTTCTCTAATGCATTTGAAAATGCTCTATTTTTAACTTATAGAAATACCCTTAATCATGTAGTTTCTTTAATATATACTTCTCATCTCAAAAAGTCGTTCAATATGTTTAAAAAAACTATCAAGTAATTGTCACATGAACTTTTAATGACTTTTGGTTCCGCGACTCTCTTTGCCTGATCTTTTTTCATCACGTCAAAAAGAAAGAAATAAAAAAATGTTGGTTTTTATGAAAATTTAGCTAAGGTGTAGGAAAGACACACCACTATCTGAAATTTCATTTATTATTTTGTGATGATTTTCACTTTTATTATTATAAAACGACTAACAAAAGGATCAGATTGACCGAATTTAAAAAGATCGAAGTCTAGTTTTAGAACATAAAGGACAAAGTTGAATATAAAAAATAAAATCAAAAACTAAAAATAAAACTAATTACATTTATAAATAAATGATTAATTTAAAACTATAAAATATAGTTATACAAATGAGAATTATAATAATATATAATTATTGAAAGATAAAAAAGTACTAATTTTTTAATCAATATAAAACAATGCAGGAATTGTTATATAGTCCACGCACACTTGCTACTGATTTTTTTATTAGGGTCAAAGCATTCACACGAAACCCACCAGGAGGGGCTTAAGTGGTACGTGGGCTTAGCCCAAAACTTGGACGTGGAATAAGTATTGATTAGAACCAGTTCCCAAAATTTGACTGTAGAGTTTTTCAAAACAAATAAAATAATTTGTTAAATCTTTTAATCAAAGGTTTGACCATTCATGAAATGGTCCGAGTAACGACATTTTTCTATTTTTCATTGTAGTTAGTGGCATCCAATTGAATAATTCTGAAGCTCTTGAGTATGTGTAATTTCAAATTTAATTCATCAACATATTTCATCACATTAATAAATGTTATATTATATTGTGTTATATTATTTTATGAATAGTCAGATCAATAACCACATAACAATAAATAGTTGTGTGGTTTATCACTAACTTTTTCCTAATTATCTGACCCTTTGTTTTTTACACAGTGCATGGTTTTAGTAATTAATTCCTTAAGTTAGTCACTGCAAAACTGGGTTCGGATATGTTAAAAAGAGAGGTTCAATTCAAGTTTTCTGAATGAAAAAAACAGAGGAAAATGACTTTTTTCTTTCTTAAAGTAATTAATGATATTATTTTATAAAGATTAATCGTGAGTAGAATCAATAAATTAATCTAATTTATGATTAAGGAATACAAGGGTTAAATCCATTTTTCGTCTTTTGTAGTTTCATAAATTTCCAATTTTTATTTTTATAAAAGTTTAAATGCATATTTAGTTTTTCAGTTTTCTCAAAACGATATTTTTGTGGTTGTGATTGGAATATATTAATGTTAGATAAAAAGATAATAATTGGTTTTAGAAAAATGACAAATGTGTTACGAAATTTTATATAATAATTAAAATTACATGTTCAATAATAACGGAACAAAAATGGATTTAAAAGATCTGTACACTGAAATGGGAAATTGTCCTAAGCAATTTAGTTTCACAGTTTACTTCACCATCTAATTGCTCACTATACTTGAAAGTGCAAGATGAACATCAGCATATATATGATAATAGGGAATTAGGTACCTTACATGTCATCGATTTTTTGTATCTATTTTCATTTGGTCTTGTTTTTACTTGTGTTCAAACTCTATATTTATAATTAATTATTTTTATGAGAATTATTGTTAGGTTCAAAATTGAAAATTCATAATCCCTCATTTTCTTTTAACTATTAATTTGTTAATTGTACTAATTATTAAGTTGATTTAGTTATTTTTAAACCAGTAACTTAATTTCAGTCTACAAACGAAGTAAGTATAATGTTTGCCAAACCAAATCTCCTTTAGTTTTAATTAAGTGTAGGCAAAAGAACGTTAAAAATATCATTATCATTTCTATCAAAGTTTCTCGTATTCTCAAGTGTAAGTAAATGAACACTTAAAAACTGTTAAAAACATGGCCAGTTTTATTCTTATCCGCACCTAACCCACGTTATTTTTACCAACACAAAGCTTTAAACAGTATATTTTTGTCTTCCGGCACCTTCTTCCTTTGTAAAACAAGTACAACTAATAAATGTTTTTCTCACACCTCTCTTAATTATATTATTTCATAGATGGAGATATGTTGGTCAAGAACCGAAGTTACTATGACATTATTGGTACATGGTTCAACGATGTTTGTAGATATTTCTTCATGTAAATTAATATATTTTGAAGAAGTCTTCACTTAATTAACAAACCTGTTGTGAAATTTCAACCAAATGAGTGATATTGCAGTTAGACTTACTGAATAACTCTATTACATGATATTGTAGAACTTAAGGGTCATGTTATAAGGCTCTATGATCATATTTATGGATGTATGAGTTTACTTAAGACAATATCATTCAAACCAATTTTTGAAAAAAAATAAATTTAGTTAACACTATGTTATATGAGTCAGATTTTGGATAGATGAACTTAATTAATATCATATCATTAGAGTCAATTTAATAATTGAAATTGATTAGAAAGAATCATCTTTGAAGTAAATATTAGAAAGTGAGAAAATGTAACCACGTAACACTGCTCATAAAAAAATTTACTCTTATTGTTTTAAAAATAAATACTAATAGAAAATTATATCTAATTTTATAACCATATTTTCCTAAAGTAAAAAAGTAAATTTCATAATTTGTCTTAATTATAATAAAATAATCAAAATACTTTTATTTTATGATTTTTCAAGTTTACTTTATAATATATATATATATATATATATATATATATATATATATATATATATATATATATATATATTTAAACAACTTAAATATTACTTGCACGATATGAATATAAATGATAAGAGAATAAATAATATTGTTTTGAATTTTAGAAAAAAGAAACAAAATTCTTTTAACAATAAAATGTATTTTTTATTTAAATATTAATAATTTGAAATAATAATAAAAATAAAATGAACAAAATCACAACCAACTGATATTACCAAAATTTTTATAATGTAAAGTTAACATGTTTAATAAACAAGACAAAAATGATAAGTGTAAAAGAAATAAAGAAAATTATAATAAACATATAACGTTATTAAAAAGGAATATATTGACATACCTGAGAAACCAGATGTGAAATTTATTTATTTTAATAAAAATTAACCTGATGGATAAACCGTCTTTTAAAAATAAAACGTGTAAAATAAATCTATAGGTAAAAGATTAATAGGAAAATGATTTAATTTCTGAAAAGAGAATGGTTTAGTACTAACATATTCATAGTGTACCATAGTAGTTTTTAATTAAAGACAATACACCAATAAGTAATAAAAAATAAAAAAATAAAAAATTAAATGTTTTTGCCCTAATGTGGTATTTTAACAACTATTTCGCTTATCAATTATACTCAGGAGTTTAATAGCAGATAAGTTATAATTAGGTCTAGATCAGAGTTTTATATTCTCAAATTTTGTTCTAGTTATTAATTTGTTAATTATATTAATTATTATTTTAATTTTATTATTTTCAAACGTTAATTGAAATAAGCTCTCAATAGTAACTCATATTCATTAACTAAAGTGTCAGAATAATTCCTAAAAATTCAGAACCCTCAATCTAAGTGTAAATGGAAAAAAATAAACTGTTACACATCTGTGGTAATCTCAATCTCAAGAAGAAAACTATTAAAATCTTCAGTGGTATTCCTATCAGTAAAAAATAGTGTCTAATAAATCTCCCTTTTGATGTATATTTTTCTTCTACTTATTAAATTTACGAAATATTAAAAGTAATGGATGGTCAATATCTCATTTAATATTTCCACATCTGGAGACAATATTTTCCTTATATTTTGTCAGCTTATGACTACAATCAGAGAAGCTCCATGCTTTTATTATTACCAGGAGTAGATATTGCACGTGACGAAACTAAACCCTACCAAGGAATAATAAATTTATTGTTCACAAAAGTTTATGGGCAAAATCAAGGACATTTTGGTGTCTTCTTTAAACCAAAACAATGTTTTACTTAGATTTTTTTTAGTACGAGAACGGCACTAAAATCTTCTTGCAACCTTTTCTTCATCCATCATTTGTACGTTATACATTATAGATATAATATCCATCTATAACTGAATCATTTCTCACGCTACATGTTAGTCTAATTTGTCTCATAGATTTAAAGTTAAAAAACTATATATAACTATAAATATATTATTAATCTATTGCTAAATCGTTTGCCTTCATATAAAATCTTGTCGATTTAAGATTGAGGAATTGTGTATGAAAATAAAAATTTGATTAAATTTCTAATTCTCATATGTTTTGTTAAATGATACGAATATGTGTTATATCAAAATAACCTTTTAATAAATTTAATCTCTCAAATCATGGTATCAAATAACTAGGTGAAATATATATATATAACAAAAAAAAAAGAAACTAAAATAAGGTAGAATATTAGTTGTAGAAATTTAAAGAATATTTAAGTCACTTATTTTATATTAGTTTTACATTACATAAGAATATAAAAATAAAAGTGTAATGTTTCTTTTCCATTACATGCAATTTTAATTGTTAATTCTTAAAACATAAACATATTTTATTGTTTTTTTTTTCTCTTTAGAGATAAAAATTAATGTTTATGGTATTTTAAAAAAATATTTTTATAATGATTTAATATTATAATATATAGAAAAAATTAAAAATTTTAAGTAAAATATAATTATGCTAAATAAAATACAATATTAAATGTAAATTATTAAATGAAAAGGTAAAAAAGTATATAATTATTTTGTTTATATTAAATAATAAATGTATGACTTAATTAAATTACATTCTAAATAATATAATTATATTAATTTAAAATAATTATTGTTGTCAGAAGTATACTGATAATATATTTTATTTTCAGCATTAAACTTACTGTAGTTAATAATAAAAATAAAAAAATTGAACAAATGTCAATAAATTTAAACTAATAGAAAACTATATTTATAAGAAATAAAAATATATTTAAAATAAATATTACTTTTGTGGATTATTAAATGGGAAGTAAAATTCATCAGGACAGTTTTTTATTAGTAAAATTCAGTCAACCATACAATTTTAACATTCCTTTCTTGTTCCAATTAACCAAATGTAAGTTAATTTATTATTTTGTTTATTATTTTTTCCTGATTTACGTGTAATAATGTTTATTATTATTCTTATGCTATTTTTGCCCGAAACAGAGGGTCTGGTTCCCCTTATTCAATCCTCCCATTTGATTGTACATATATGAAATGTCCGAATCTTTTGACAAGCAGATGTGAAAATAGTGGAACAGTTGATTTCAACTTTTTTACGGGATTTATTTGTTCTAATTGGGCTTCGAACGAGCAGTTGAATCTGGACTGCTTTTTCCTGCACCTTTACAGGAGACTTACAAATACTCTTAAAGTATTATTGCAAAAATATTATTACGAAGACTTAAATATCTTTCAATCTTAAAATTAAATATCCTTCTTTAATATTAATGTGATTACATTGTTTACAAAATGAGTTGGGGAACAGAATATTCTAAAAATATATTACGGATCCGGATCCGTAATATAATTGCGAAATACTCTGTTTTACTACTGCTCTGCCGCACCGTCCCACTCACAATTGTTTGTCGCTGCAGACCGCTGCAGAATGTCACCAATCAGCCACCGCTCCTTACCTTCACTTTTTAATTTTTGCACTGTCATACGCAAACACCTTCAATTCACTGTTGTATTCCTTCTAAATCCTCAAGACTAAATCTATCATTGATTAACTTTGGAATTTTTTAATCTTTTGGAGGTTCCTGAAGAAGGCTTGGGGAGCTGCAGGAAGAAGCAGTCTTGAATCTGCTGGCCACCCAGTACTTATTTGTTCCAGTAATGCTTTTATTTGGGCCAACGTATTGGGCCATCATACTGTTTTTTTGTGGTACAAAAATTTCCCAGCAGCGAACCTATGTAACTGGTGTCGGAACATTTCTTCCCTTATTTCTATATTTCCATGCATCATAAGAAACATAAGAAATTCTCATATTCTCGTTTTGAATTATAAATCCAAAAATTAGAAATATTTTTCAGATTGTATAGTTAAAAAAGTATATAATTCAGAATAACTTTTATCATCTTAATTACTTTTTTCAATAATATTTAACACACAAAAATACTATCACCAAAATTGTCTCTAGTTGTCACAACTTCTAACTAAGAGACTACGAAAGCAAACACTCTCTCAAGTATTACTTGTTCATTTTTCAACAGAGAAGGTTATATGGTTTCTTGATTGTATTATAATTTAGACTTTTAAATTGTATAATCTAAAAAAAAATTATGTTTATAATAATGCAGAAAAAATACATGAAGATGCAGGAAAAAATGTCCTAGTGTCCAATTAGAGTGTGTAGAGGCCCAGTCGTTTTTCAAGTTTACCGTTGTTAAGAATTCTTCATGTGAAACTGAATAAATAGAAATTTATTACAACATATATACTTTCAAACAATAGATATTAATATTATATTTTTTATAGCTTTTCAACTCGATAAAAGCATCATTGTTCCGTTATATTTTCTCATGTAATCACTAATATATATATATATATATATATTTTATAAGATTATTTTTTGAATGTTCTATAAAAAAATGGTTAAAAATGCATTTTTTTGTTGTATAATTTTTGTAAAATCACATGAAATATAAAAAATCTATTAGTGAATGAAGATTAAAATTATTTAGTGCTTTTGATATAAAATATTTTGTATGTCAAAGGATTTTAATTTGCATGATTAACTTGCATGATTAACTTGCATGATTAACTTGCTTATGTGAAAATGAGCATAAATTGCATACTATGAGAGCTTTTTTAGGTAAATGGGAAAAGAAGAGATAATGAGCGAAAGAAATGTGGAACACGAGTTTCCATTATAGTTTAGTGATATAATTCTTTATTAGTACAACAACCAACATTTCAAACCCATATAAGTACATCTCCAAATAAGACATTTTTAATAATAGTTTGTAAAATAAAATAAAAAAGTATAACCTCTTTCAATTTAATTTATTTTATTGACGTGAACAAAGTTAAGTATTTAAAGTTTTATTTTTATTTTATTTTATCCATCTTACAATTCTGAAGAGGAAAATTTGTTTGTACTTCTACTAGGAGCCATTGAGTTCGTTATGTTTTCACTGAGCAAAAATCTCACTGGTCCAAATAACTAAAATTGTTCACGTCGATTCTTCTAACTAAACTTAAATTGTTATATATATATATATATATATATATATATATATATATATATATATATATATATATATATAACAATTATTATTTTCTTACTTTTCATAATTTTGTTTTCATCTAAAAAAAATTGAGTAATATAAGCCACTAATTTGTCAGAATAAATATATGTGAAGTTACAAAAGTAAATCGGCACTTCAATCCTTAATATTTTAGAGGAGATTTATTTTAATATTTGACATTTATTTTTTAATTTTATTGTTAATAACATTTGCAACTATAATGAGGGATATAAAAGAATAATTATATTTTATAGAATGAGTAGAAATTTTCTTAAATAAAAGATTAAAATATTGAGATTTATAAGAACCTTTTTTAATAAAAAATAATAAACTATAAAAAGTACAAAAAGTGAGTGTATAATCCATATAGAAAAGGAGAAATATGAACATAAATAGAATTATTCCAGCGTATTTATATCTATAGCACGCAAATATGGAATAATTATTATATTCTTCAAAATAATCAATATCTTAATATAATAAATATATTAATGAGTATTATTTTATTAATAGTTCCATATGTTATTTTATGACACGCTGTCAGACATTAGATTGAAAACAAAGACAAATATAAATAATATATATATATATGTGTGTGTTTGATAGTTGAATTATTCCAACATAATTGCCAATATAACAGTGTTATTTGGTAGGTTCAAATATACAGGTTTTATTTTATCAAAACTAATAAAGTTATATGTAAAATAAGTAACATGAATTCAAAATTTTTTAGTTTTTTTTTTTTGAGTTTTTTTTATTATTTGTTGAATACGACTTATATCAAAGACGTTCATCTTGTGGATAGATTTTTGAATTATTTTCAAAATCCGTTGTATGTGTTTTCTTAATTTAATTGTTGATTTTTTGGTCTTCACGTTAATGAAACTAGTTTTAGTATCAACTCAATACTTATAAACTTATTTTTTTTTACTATGGTGGAAATTTGTGTTTCGAATAACACACATCATAATATGATTTATATTATCACACTAAGAACACTATTTTTTATAATTTTTGGATTTCAACACTTCTGATTGAGGTTTCCAATTTTCATTATTTGTCTTTGTTCTTTTTTAGTTTACTTTGTTTCTAATAATGTTAAGGAAGGAATTGTTTTCAGTTACAACATTTTCATTCAACTATCTTTCTTGTTGAAGAACAAAAGAAAAAACTTTGTTATATTAGTAATGATTTTATGAGTAAGATTTAAATTTATTGAGTTTACTTAAACATCATTAAAATTCTTTGAAAAACATATCACAGTATTCAAAATCTCTATGCCTAACAATGTTCTTCATCAAATCATAAGTTCATCTCATTTCACAAACACGGTTTGGAGTGTGCTTAAGGATTTAAGCTCTTCCCATATAATCTTCAAGTCAGTGAAGAATTTATAGACATTTCTTTCTCCTTGTTTCATATAATGGATTTCTTAAAAAGATCATAAATTTTGAAATGATCTACTTTGGAAAATCTTTCCTTCAAACCCTTCCATAAATTAGTTTCATTTTCAATATATATGATACTCTAAGCTATTTGAGCACTCACTACATGAGTAATGAATGAAATCACCATCACATTAAACCTTTCCCATGCTTCATCAATATGAGTGTTCTATTATAAAATTATTATGCTTTCATTAAGGAACTTGAGCTTATTTTTTGAGAGCAAGGCTTGTTCCTAGAATCTACTCCAACAGTGGTAGTTTAAACCATTGATTTGTAAACTAACCAAGATCATACCAGAATTTTCACCAGGATCATACCAAAATTTTCACCAAGATAGAGGTAATATAGGTTGGAAGGATTTTGAGAAATGTCCATGATTGTATTATGTGCAACATTAGTCATGACCTAAAAGAGAAATAAGAAAGATTAAGAAAATCAATGCTTTTTGTAATAAATCAAAATAAAAAATAAAAAAGCAAAGATCTACAGAACCATAACAGAATTTAACCTACTCTAATACCATATTGAAACTAATTTGTTGTGGTTTCTATGTGTTGGCTTCTTCTGCATTTATATATGTATCCATAATGGAAGAATGTGGACAATAAAGATAAAAAGAAAATAAGATTCACATAAAAAAAATTAAATTAATATCATACAATTAAAAAATCTCATATATTACATATTATAAAAACATTTTCATGGAAGAATTTGTATTATAGATGTGGTTGTCTTTAATTTTTAAGTTTAATTTAATGTGTTTAAATTAAAAATCATCTTTGATTGCAATTTAAATAAAAAACAGTTTACAGATAATTTTATTTATTTTATTTGAATTATCATATATTAGTTATAAATATGTTTATTGAAAACACATATCGAATTAGATCTGGGGAAAAAAAGAATAAAATATGGCTAACTCATTCTTTCTCCTAATGTAAAAGATAAAATACATTATTGTTATCACATTTTTTTAAAACATTAACTCTTATTGAGATAATCTATCTTTTAACTCCCACCCACCCAATGAACAAGTTGTTAAGTATTCAAGTGTAAGTCTAAGTTCCACATTGAGTAGAAATAAAAAAGTTGAGCAAGAGAAAGAAGACCCACAAATCTAATGTTTTAAGGTTTTGGGTTGAAGGTGATATCATTTCCTGTGTGTTGGGCTCTTGTTCTCATTTTTGTTTGTCTCCCTCGTGTTTTCCCCCTCAATTTTTCCAACAATTGTTAGGTATTCAAGTGTGAGTCTAAGTCTCAGATTGAGTAAGAATGAGAAAGTTGAGGAACATATAAAAAAGAAGACCCATAAACCTAATGTCTTATGGTTTTGGGTTGAAGGTGGTGTCATTCTTTTATGTGGGTCTGGCTTAACTTTCATTCTTGTTTATCCCCCGGTGTTTCTCCCCTCGACAGTGACCGGGCTCAGGCGAGTATAGTTTGATCCTCTATCGAAAGTCTTCTTGATGAAGGTTTCAGGAAACGTGTCCCACATTGAGTAAAAATGAGAAAGTTGAGCAACATATAAGAAAAAGACTTTTGGGTTAAAAATGATGTCATTCCTTTACCTGGGTCTGACTCAACTCTCATTCTTGTTTATTTCTCCCATTCTTTTCTCTTCGATTTTTCGAGTATAAATAAGTTTAGTACATTATTTTTATTATATATTATTATTATTATGCAACTTAATGTTTTATTTTTGGTTTTAGTATAATTGTGATTTTATTTTTGGTTTTAGTATAATTGTGATTTTATTTTTGGTTTTAGTATAATTGTGATGATAAGAGGTTGAATTCAATCTTGTTCAATGTCTCAAGTAAGATATTAATTATAATTACATCATCTTGTAATATAAAATCAGTAAAATATTCCGGAAAAACTAATACAATATTAAAATTATACAATTGCAATAATGAAATACTAAATTTATGCCATTAAAACTTGAAGTTCGAAACATCTATTTTTTTTTTCATAGAAAGTAATTGTTTTGTCTCTTTAATAGCATAGTAAACTATTAACAGTAATAGGTCAACTAATCCAAAATCCATCGGGTCAAAAATAAGTAAAAGACAAATTTGATATCTATTCATGTTGCATCAAGTGAATTGACATTATCACATATTTATAGAATGACGCTTAGTTAAGTTTTTTGTTTCTAATTGAATTTTGTTGGTGTATTGAATATTAAAAAAAATTTATGTTGTAACTGACTTTTTGTTGTTGAAGTATTTTGTTAACTCTATCTTATCCTATCATTTTATTTAGTTATTTTCATATATTATTTTGTTAATACTAAATGACGTAGTTTTTGTGATTAAAATAATAAATGAATTTTATTTGTTGTATGATGTAAATGATAATGGAAAGGAAAACAAAACAAAATTCTAAATGTGGAGTTGAGAGACTAGAGATTAAGAGGTTGATTTGATGAAATTGTTAAGTTTTAATTTCGGTTAGTATTAGGCCATAGAGCAACTTTAGTTTTTCACATCACACTATACTATATATTTATTTTTGAAAGAATAAGTCTAAATCAAATATCTCACCAAAATAACATAACCAAATGGCAAGGGTAGATTATGTGAGTATAAAAGATGTAGAAAAAAAACCTACATATTTAAACATAAAAACTTATTAACATATCTAACACCACCTTAAAGGAATAACTATTGTAATACCTACAATAACTCATCTCTTAACCACAAAATTTAATAACCAACAACATTGAAATTTAGAAGAATCAAATAGACAATGGTTTTGTTCAACAACAAAGCGTAATTTGAGAAAACATGTCCAAAATAAAATAAAAGAATTCAAAATTATGTGGCATATAACTCTTGTTCTACATTCTTCCAACACCTTATTTAAGTTTTCATTTTGGTCTTCTTTATCTTCCTTGAACAATAAAAGTCACATGTTATATATATTAATTACAAAATTAGGTTAACATTAATTACAAAATTAGGTTGTTTAATATTAACACAAAATACATGTGGAGACAATTAAGTAAAGTGATAAGACAAAATAATAAGCACATCACTTAGTTAATTGAAAAATTAAACATTAAGAATTCAATTTTAAAATATAAAATTTTCAATACTCAATAAATAAAATAAAATAATAAGAACCAAATTTTTGTTCAAAGTTGACACAGTAAAGCTATCTCGATTAAAGAAACTTTGATACCATATTAAGAAGTAGACTTTAAGCTTAACTTATCCTTATGTAATCCCCTTTATGCCGAGACTTCTCAACTCGAGCCTGAAACTTATTTGTAAATATGGTCCGATAGGCCCACCAACCTTGCTAGAATAGACTTTGATACTATATAAATAAGTGAACTTTAAGCCTAACTTATCCTTATAAAACCAGCTTGTAAGGTGAGATCTGCATCCACTTATAAACTATTGAAAGAGTTTGTTTCGAGTCTATTTATGATCTCCAACAAAAAGATTCAAATTTAAATTGGAAACTTAATTAAGTTTAATATATTTATTTATTTACTTTAATAAATGTCTTTTCTTTAATCTTTTTGTACTACATTTTGATTATTTCCAAGCAACATTAATAACTAAAAAAGAATATTGTGTATTTTATACAGTAAGTCTGATAATTAAAGTAAAGTCGTAGAGATTTTTAAAGCAAATAATAAGATGCTGATATTTACAATCTACCAAAATTAAATAAGAATTTACTTTACAAATTAACCTTTTTTTTTTTTACATATAAACTACTTGTTTAGCTCCTTCTATTGCATGCAATGAACCTTGTAAAACTAAAACTATATATTAATACTGATAGTTCAACTAATTTAAAGTCTATGGGGTCGGAGTAAAAGACAAAGTTTTGTAATGAACGAGTCCTTCTCGCTTTTTATGTTATCTATTCAAATTGCATCAACAGATTGACGTTGTGATATTCAGTGACAAGGACTGAATATTTCTTGCACTGTACAGATGTTTGAAATAAATTTAGAAATATTTAATATAAAAAGAAAGATATTTACTTTTATATGTAAATTATAATTATATAGATAATAAGATTGTAAAGAGAATCTCACTCTGTTAAATAAGTATTCTCTGTATATTTTCTCTTCTCTTTTAAATGAGAACAGGCGATTAAATTTTTAGAGTGATGTTAAGTAACATGTAACATGTTTTAGTACTTTCAAATATAGAATCTCAATTGATTTATTCAAATTGTTTCTTAAGTAAGTGGTCTAAGATTAAGATCATGGTTAAAAAGTATACATAGGATGCATATGTATTAATTTGAAATTTTACTATATAAAATGAATGCATAATGAATCAATAAATCCTTTATTAGAAGATATTAAACTTGCTTCAGTTAAGTTTGTATTTGAGCTTTGTGGATAAATATCGTGCTTCGATCACTAATACGTAAATCGCCACTAATACACAAGTGTTTAATTGATTTAAAATGAAATGTAGAGTACCGATTACGAAGAGTTGACGGAGGCCAATGCCAAACGCAATAAAACAAAGAGAGATTGGGACAAAGTTCAAAGTTGCCTCCACCGGCCATTTCCTCACGGCTTAAAGTCTTGCAACTTGCATGGTCCTACCAACTAACCCTAACCCATCCCTCTTGAAATCTATGTCCTAACTACACTCAGATACATTCATTCACAAACACTGGTAAAGGGAGCAGAACCTTAATTATTACATCACATAATTATATGTCACATTAATAGGAAGAAAAAAAAAGTTATTACGACCCTTAGCTTATATATGTTAAATTTTTTAGCCCACAACCACGCAACCACTCTAACAAACTCCTCATCTAAGTTTCTAGTATACATTGAGAAAAAAAAATTATTCATCTATCTATGCTAGAAAATCAAAGAAAGAAACACTAAGACGATCTCAAGATAATAAAATATGAGTTAAATCTACGTTAAAAGTTGATAACATCTTCCACTTAAATCCTTAAAATCTTAAATTTATATTATCTTCAACTTAAAATTTTAAAATAATAAATTATTTTTATATGTTAATCAACTTTTCTATTTTTATTTAATATAAAATTTAAACTTATACTTAAATATATAAAGTGGTGACAAGAATTATATAATACTATGTAGATTTCTTTTAGAAAAAGACATGAAAAGAGATTTGTAGTATTCAATCATAAGCAAATTTTTATAAAACAAAATCCACCACTTTTAACTTACAACACAGTAGATTTGTAAGTTTTTTCTTTTTTCTTAAAATTACTTTTCTAGTATATTTTTACCTAATATGGACTTCCATTTATACTGCAGTCCAAGAATACTGAGATACTACCTTTCCTAAATTGACATTATTCTTATCATGTATAAACATTGTGTTCCTGGTAATATTTCGTCCAGATAAATGTACCTGTCACCTTCGCATGTGTGTTGGATACAGGTACAACCATTTTCTTTTTTCTCCTTTTCAATGTTTCAATTTCTTCACACAATAAAGAATCTCTACTTAATGCGTCTTATATTCGTGTAACTATAGCTTTTGTGTCACTTGTCATCGTAGTTATCCAAAGCGTGATTCACATCCATCCACCACTTGCTTTTACCTATCCGGATTTTATAAAAGTTATAAAGCGGTCCCTTTCAATTCTTGTATCTTAGAAACATAATTAGAAGGCAGAGGAAAATTTTCATTATTATGCCCCCAAATAAAGCCTTCAACCTGGCTGTTATCTAAACTGTTCATGCATGTCTTTATTTCAATTCATAATTCACCTTTTGGATTGCAGTATTCACTGCAACTTGTTTGTATACACTATTTTGACAGTGAAAACACACAACTTTTTTTAATAATTTTTAGCTTTATTTTGTTGTCTTTTCTAATAATGACAAACATGTGGTTTATTTTGTTACGCAGTTTTGGATTATTTTCAAAGTACAGAGTGAATATATGCATTTTGACAGCACATATATTCTCATCAGTATATTTTGCTACTATTAGTCTTTTAGGTGATTCTTGCATTGAAAGTACCTACAATAGATCTATTTGCGTTTCTCTTTTCCTTTGGTAACTGCATTTTTGTAGTTTTATTTTTGGCTTATATCGGAGATATATAATTATAGAGAGATCTCTTAACATTAGTCCCTATTTTAGGGCTTGATTTAGCATTAGATAAATTTCACTTCATCAATTTTGAATTTGAGATCTTTCTCCACTGTACAAAAAGTAGTAATAAGCAAATCAATTGTTTACTGGTAAATTTCTGCTATTTTGTGTCTGCCAAATTAGATATAAAAGTAGGGGTTATAATTATGGCGCCTTAAATTTCAGTTCAGAAAATGCGAATAGCAAGTGAGCAAAATAATAATAGTAAAATAGAAATACTGAAAGAGACCATACACAATAAGAAGGTGATGTTAAGATTTTTTGTTTATAAAATATTTTTTATCAATAATAAAAAATATAATTGAATGTAAGTATGAAAGGAGTACTTAGATCCTCATAAAAAAAATTAAAAACATTGATTCCTAAGTATTATGAACGTAGAATTTCATGTATTCCTACTAATAATCCTATATTACACCAGCATTTATGGTACTGCATAATTGTGTTATTGCATTGCCCATTACATCCGGGCATCAAAATAAAAGTTTGGCACTATAACTGCAGTTTAGAAAGTATGGATTGGAAATGGAAAGGGTTACTTTATTTGTATGAAAAATTAAGAGTTTCAATTTTAAAACAACTTAAAATTGGCATGATTAAAATTTCAATTCCAATTATGCATAGAAAATGAGTAGTCAAAGTAATCCTTCCAAATTGTTAACCCATACTGTCTAAGTTGATTCCTAATTCTCTTCTCAAATTTTACTGCTACTACTGCTCCTATATCACTCATATTACCTCTCACTGCAATCAACGTTATCATTACCACTGCCATAAGTTTTTATTCAAATTCAATTTAATCTCACCCACAACTACTTATGTTCCTGATTAAAGATTTAAAATGAAATTACAATTTAATTACAGTTGTGGATCGACTTTAATTCTAACCTGGGAATTTAAACCCCTTCCTTCGAAAAGGACCTATAAACTATGGGTATGAAAGGTAATGAACTTCACTACGCACGGTTTCACATATGCCATTATGAATAGTTAGATAAATTGATGGATTGATTATTCAGCACTTTATACCTCTTTTGGTTTTGTATGTAATGGTGGTGTGAATTGGGTTTGGCCGTTGTGGGGAAGGTTATATGTGGAGCATTCTTACAATACGTAAAATATGGATTAGGTTGAGATATTATTGATTGTGTTCGGCTACGTGACCCTCTATTTAAGTTGGTTTGTTGCCCTACATTTTTTTTTTCACTTAATTTGAATAATTGCCAATTCCCTGTACGCATCTATATTTTAAAGTTCCATGTAAAAATTTTAGTTGTCTTTACTCTGATTAGGTATGTAACTTTTCTTGAAATGTCGTGATTTTTATATTTGGATAGTTTCTTCTATTTTGTTCATGAAATGTCTGCATGTCTCGTTTTAACCCTTGATTATTCAAAAATCTTTATCAGAAATGTAGCTTATAGCAGGTTAGCGTGGCACTTTTCTTATACAGTGGTGATGGCATTGGCACGTGAAATGAACGGTCAACGCACAGCAGTGAAAAAGGGGAGGAGTGTGGTCAATGGTGGTGTGCCTTGTGGGGTTCATGGATTTTTCTTTTTGACCCAAACCAAAGCAAGGGTCAAGGGTGTCACTGCCACCACCATAATAGAGCCATTGCAGTCCCTCTTCCACACCCTATTGCTTCCACTACACCACACTCAGTCAAATTCAACGCCACGTCTCCTTTCACCTTTTCTTCCCACACCTTCCTCATTGCCTCCCACATTAATTGCTCTACACCAATATCTCATACCTTTTACCACCACCTACACCTATTTTTCCGACTACATTTAACCTAAAATGATTTTGAATATTTATGAGATAAATTTCTATACAAAAACATTTTGAGAATGAAGTCATATTTTACTATGGACCACTGTTCTTGAATTTTTGTGCGAACCTGCAATAATTGCCTTTGCCACTCTTTTCCTGTTTCCTAAAATCATGCTGCAGGCTTCCTGCTACAATTGAATTAGAATATGCCAGCATGCTATACGATATGGAGGCAAAGTAGTATATGTATCCGACAATTAAATTGAGCATCAAGTTCAGTGATAAACTTAGTTGTTATCCCGAAACAATAACATGCATCTGATCACGTATATACACTTCAAAATAAAAGTAAGACTTAAAAAGAAATTAAATAAGATTGTATAGATTCACTCACTAAAATCTTATCTAAAAGTTTTATAGAGTATTCAACTGTATAAGATCATTCAGGATTTCATATATAACTTTAATAATTTGGGGTAAATAATCTAAGTAGATTGTCTAGTTTTTTTTAGTATTTATTAAAGTTTAGACTATCTAGTTAAACTATCTAAGTGGTTTTTTACTATAATAATAAGAAATATTATTTACATGTCTTTCTCATTAAACTACAAGCTGTCAAATTTGAGTATGGTAAATTTTATCATGGAGAACATAAAATGAAATTTATTAACACTTCAATTAAATCATGTTATTTTTGTATGATTGTGTCTTATTTTTTTTATTATATTTATTTTCTATCTATTATTTTTGCAGATTTCTCTACTAATGTTTTCTGTTTGTGTGGTAGATGCATTGGCAGTGGATTTGTTTGAGCTAATTCTTTGCAAATTGGTGTGATGAACATGTAATTTCAATCATCTTGACTTTCATAGAATATGAGGTTGAAAAATTCATTAGTTTGAACGAGTTTGGATTCTGGCGTTTGAAGATGTGTGTTCTTCTGATTCAACAAGGAATTCTTGTATATTTGAAAATAAATCCAAACTTGATGTATCCATAACAAAAAAAAAAATAGAAAGATAAGAAAATACTATTAGAGAAGACTTACAATATTATTATTCTTAGCCTCAGTGATAAGGTGTTAAGACTAATATTGAAGGAGAAGAATGTATAAGGACTATAGACTAAGCTTAAGAGCTTGTATATAATGAAGTCTATCGTGAATCCTTTGTTTCTAAAACAAATATTATACTCGTATAAGATAAGTAGTGAAAAGGAAATTATTGAAAAACACAATGAATTTAAAAAGTTGATCCTTGATTTGTAAAATATTGATGTGAATATTGATGATGAGGATCAGGCTTTAATATTGTTGTGTTCTTTTGCCTAAGCATGATTATTTAAAAGAAAATCTTATTATATGAAAGAGAGACTCTCTCTTCAAGCTACTTTGAGCCCGAATGAGCTAAATCAGAAAAGTTTGATATTAAGATATCTGATATTGGAGATAATATTAAAGTAATCGTCTATAAATGATAATATATTGGAATAAGACTTATTTATGACTTAATGACTTATTGTGAAGGTTCTTTTAAGTTATTAAAGTTTTTACATAATTTTATAGTTATACAAGTAAATGTATTATGAGACTAAAGTGTCTAAGCATTTTTATACAAATAAATTACCCAAATTAAAGTTTACTAAGGTTCAAACAAAGTTTGTTAGATGCAAATTTTAATTAAATATTAGAATCTTAAAAAACTTGAAGCTGTAGTAAAAGCAACATATTGAAGAAAAAAACACAAATCTAAAAGAAGAAAACCAATCAAGACAACAAAAAGAAAATAAAAAGCTTAATTTATAAATAAATATCATGGTGTAACTTCAATTTAAAATAAATAAAATTAAAAAAAATAATAAATGAATTTATATTTAATTCAACATTAAAAAATTGATTTATAAAATGAAATGTGGATAATTAAAAATAAAAATTTTTAATACATGAGTTTATGTTTAATTTAGTATTATAAAACTCACTTATAAAGTGAAGTGTGAATAGTTAAATGAAGCCTAACATTAAGAACACTACAATCTGAATGAACTTGAAAATAAACAGTTAATAACTCTCATAATATCTTAATAGACAAATTTATGCCTAACCCACCAAACCTATAACAAATCTGTCTCAAGTAATAAAGCCATTTCAAATAATCAATGATGCCCACTTGAAATAAGATATTCTTTCCTTGTTCTGTTCTTCTCTGTTTTCTTACATTGTATAATCTCCTGTCTAGCTACACCCTGCAGGGTATAGTTTTGGCCAAATAAACCATCGAAACAAAAACAGAGGGTGTCGGAAAAAAGACCTGAAAAACAAGTGGTTCATCTTCGAGAACAAGCAATATGAAATTAATTTTCCACTAGGTGATATTTGAAAACATCTAAATCTCGTGAAACATGGGATTATGTGATGGTCACGCGAACAGACAAAAAAAAAAAATATTTTAACGCTAAGAATGATTCTTCACAAATTTATATTCAATGCCTTCAATGGCGATGAAGTCATAGCCTTAATTCCTTAATATTTGCATTAGTAAGAGCAGCTATTTTTTAAAGCTGTGTTCCGTAGTGTCCATTGGTGGTGTCTCAAAGTTCTTCAGTAACCAAATGTGGGCAATTTGGGCATGGTCCACGACCCGACACCTTTCTTCAAAGCAGAATAATAAAAAAATATCTTTCCTATTCCATCCCACGTAACCCCACATTATATGAATAAAATTATATAATGTCCACCTAAACTCAATGAAGGGTGTGTATCAAAAGAGTGGTCAGTGCTTATCCACTGATTAATGGTATCAAAGATATGGTCATAAAACAAGATATTGAAAAAATAAAGAAAAATAAAGCACACTGAGAATGATTTGGTTGGATTGAGTCTCATCAATGCAATAACATGAAATAAAGGAAAGAATGATCTATATGGATCATGGTTGGGATCTGTTTTTCAATTGTTTTTGGTTTCTTACAGTAAAACAAATAAGGGTGATCTCTTTGTTGGTCAACAATAGCTGCAAAGGTGGGCAGCGTTAACAAAAGCTGCAAAGGTGGGCAGCGCCTCCTGCACCTAATTCAGAAGCCACAAATTAAATTTGCGGTGCCTAATTTCTTGACTTTTCCAA
>Ga0209700_105554_pt1 | contig 21093 bp, 19 predicted proteins | sample SiratroredBW_FD_187528 | JGI IMG/M metagenome (GOLD analysis project Ga0209700, IMG submission 187528) | Root nodule microbial communities of legume samples collected from California, USA - Siratro red BW (SPAdes) (version 2) | ecosystem: Host-associated > Plants > Roots > Nodule | place: USA... | reverse complement strand
TATATATATATATACACACACCAACCATTCACTAACATTGTACTTCAAAAGATTTCCCTCTTCATAGGGAATTAAAACATAACTAATTACATTTACACATGTATGCATATAAACAAAATAAGAGCTTTTCAAAAATCTTTTAAAGCCGCAACTAATTCATCCAAGAGCATCTTTCACAGTACCATCTGTAATATTACCTGTTCCAGTGTATAACATGATCATCGTAGTAGAAACGAACACACAACACAAACAAGAAAGGGTAAGCTAATAATTCAAAATATCTCAATTAATTTAAAACAATCACAAGTATACATCGTTTAACACATAACAATCAATTGACAACATCTATCATCCAACTCAAGACATCATATAATATAGATAGACTTAATCTACTTCCGAAAGCCTCGTGCATTGAATAGACCCCGAAATTTGCACCTATTATACTACTCCCAATTTGTGTGTCTCGTCTCATTACCATTAATCTCATATGAAAGGGTCAATCCATATGACTGTCCTGACCAGCCCTTTTTCAAGCTACAGTTTCAATCATATGAACCTCCTTCGACTCTCACCGCCTAGTAATATTCATCTATTTGATTCCTATTACTAGTAGAGTCAGGATATCAATCGTTAAATCAGATCCTTAGACAATGCACATCCTATTTCTCAACACAGATATTTTCTTTCCTAAAAACACTATGCCTATGCATCACATACAATTCATATCATACATCATTAGTTTTCATTCATATATTCATTGACTTTCCATTTCAATTGCAATAATGTCAAGAAAACTTCACCACTTTATATAAGTGCACAATATCAAATACAATTCCTCAATCAATCATGCATAAAGATGTATCCACAGGTCATAACTGTCAAAATCTTATCACAAGTTATATTCAATCCATTAAACAACAATCAAAAGTTCTCACATATTACTTTCGAACATCATTACTCAAATCAAGTCAATTAATCATATCAAATCAAGATAAACAATCAAACATATTCAGTACTCAAGGACCAGGTAGACCTACAAGAAAGACTTGAGCACTAATAATCACTTATTCAAGTCTTTTATCCTAAAGTTCTATTTAAAAGTAACTAATTAGTATAAAACAAGTTACTAGTTTCCCTTCCCTGATAAAGATCTCTACAACAGTTCCTTAATACCCGACAGAGATACCAATCCCAAAATCTAGGAATTTAGAACAAGTTATCAGAACAAAACCAAATTTCAGTATAATCTTACTTAAGTTGAGAGAAATATTTTTCTCAACTGTCCCTACTAAGATTGACGACAAAAACCTAAGGAAAAAATAGAGAATAAGGTATCTTTAGAGCAAATATGAACTTACTCTGTTTGAGATTCTGATCGGTTAGAAATTATCCTTAACTCCCCAGCTACTGCAAGATGTGATCAGAATCTAAAATATATGAGGTATGGAGAAGGAAAATTAGAGAGAAGGAAGAGCTTCGGAGAAAGAGAGAGAGGAAAGAAGGAGAGAATGAAGGTGCAAGGGCCGTGGGCTTCTGTTTTTCTTTTTAAAAGTTATGTGCCTTACACTTTTGTCCTCCACGTGTGCTGTATTTGTGTTACCTCCTTGCATGGCTTGGCTAGTCATTACAATAACGTCTGCATCAAGAGCAACCTTGTCCTCAAAGTACAAGGAATTCGGATTGTTAATCATAGGAAGCGGCACATATGCCCTGTCATGGTCACCCTTGCATGTTTTTAGGTGTGAGCAATGAAAAAATGGATGAATTTTCGTAGAAGTAGGCAATTGAAGCTTATAAGCGATTGGGCCAATCTTCACAATGATGGGAAAATGACCAAAGAAACAAAGGTTTAATTTGTGATTTTTACGGAGTTGGAGAGATTGTTGGCGGTAAGGTTGGAGTTTGACAAGGACCATGTCACCTATCTCAAACTGAACGTCCCTCTGTTTGGTATCTGTTGTTGCCTTCATGTACTGCTGAGCTTTCTGTAATTGGATTTTCAGCTGAGATATAACATGATCATGTTGGAGAAGTAATTCCTTCACGTTGGGTGGGGAGGTCTCTTTTGTCAAATATGTATTTGAAAATTGAGGGTGAATCCCTCCCATAAACCGCTTTGAATGAGGTTATTCCAGTGTTATGGTGGTATGAGGTATTATACAAAAATTCAACCCATGGAAGTAATATCGATCAATCACGAGGATTGTCAAAGACAAAGCAACGTAGATACATTTCTATGCACTTGTTTAGGGCCTCAAATTGACCATCCGTTTGAGGGTGGTAAGCGGTGCTGAGTTGGAGTTTGGTGTCATTAGCTTTGAACATATGTTGCCACAGTTGGCTAGTAAAGATCTTATCGCGATCGAAAATGATTGATTTAGGAAAACCATGCAACTTAACTATGGTTTTAACAAACAATTCAACTACTATCTTACTATTGAAATTAGCTTGCAGGCTTACCAAGTGTACATATTTCGAGAGTCGATCAATGACGACTAAGATAACTGTGTGCCCATGAGATAGGGAAGATTTGTGATAAAATCCATTGCAACGTCCTCCCAAATTTGATATGGGATTGGCAGTGGTTGGAGTAAGCCAGTTGGAAGTGTTATGTCGTGTTTAGCTTGTTGACATATCAAACACTGTTGGACATACTTTCTAATATCCAAATGCATCCAATTTCAATAAAATTGTGTTGTTACCCATTTTAGAGTACGTGTGTAAACAGAGTGGCCTCCCAGAGGTGTATTATGCAACTCTTGTAATATAGTAGTGATCAAGGCATGTTTATGAAGAATTACTAAACGACCCTTCCATAACAAAAGGTTGTCTGTGACTGAGTAATTGGGGTGAGGTGATTGATTTTGTAGACACAACTGCATAATGACACGTAATTGTGTGTCTTGGGCCACTGCTTCTCTGATTTGAGTCAATAATTGAAAGTAAGGTTGTGTGATGGCCATAAAGAAATGGTCGAGAGAGAGCATCTGCAACAACATCTTCTTTGCCTGGCTTATATTCTATTGTGAAATCATAACCCATGAGTTTGTGAAGCCAGTTTTGTTGTTCTGGCATGTTTACGGTTTGTTCTGTGAGAGACCTAAGGGTTTTTTTATCTGTCCGGATAATAAATTGGTGGCCCAAAAGATAGTGCCTAAACTTGGCTATTGCTTCTATTATAGCATAGAATTCTTGAGCATAGGCTACTTGAGCTGCATCTGTGGTGTAAGCTTCTTTGAGAAATAAGCTATGTGACAGTTTGATTGACTAAAACAGTGCCAATGCCTACACCTGAGGCATCTGTTTCTAAGATAAATGGTTTAGTGAAATTTGGCAAAGTAAGCACAGGGGCATTCGCGATGGCTGATTTGAGTTTCTCAAAAGCATTGGTGGCTGTAGAATTCTAAAAGAATTTATCCTTCTTCAGCAATTCAATCAAAGGAGTAACAATTGAAGCATAACTGTATAAATTTTTGGTAATATCCTATTAGTCCAAGAAGGCTCATAATTGCTTCAGATTTTGTGGAATCTGCCACTATAAAACAGCAGAAACCTTTGTTGTCTCCATAGCTATGCCTGAACCAGAAACTGTGTAACCAAGGTAATCTACTTGGGTAAGCCCAAACCAGCATTTAGAAAACTTTGCAAACAATTGATGTTGCTGTAAGAGCTGGAGGACGAGTTCTAAATGTTTTAAATGGCGCTGCCATGAAGGACTATAGACAAGTATGTTGTCGAAGAAGACCAACACAAACTTTCAGAGAAAGCTTTTGAAAACTTCTTTCATAAGGCTCTTGAATGTTGTAGGGGCATTGGTGAGCCCGGATGGCATGACCAACTATTCGTAATGGCCATGATGGGTGCAAAAAGCAGTTTTGTTCCTATCTTATTCAACCACTGAAATTTGATGATACCCAGCTCTAAGATCAATTTTGGATAAGTATTGGGAACCGTATAATTCATCGATAAGTTCATCAATAGTTGGGATAGGAAAATTGTCTTTAATAATAAGAGCATTGAGGGCCTATAATCAGTGCAAAATCTCCATGTTCCATCTTTCTTCTTAACTAATATCATCGGTGAAGAAAATGGGCTGGTACTTGGGGAAATTATCCCAACGTTAAGCATGTCCTGCACCATGATTTCAGTTTGTTACTTCTGACTGTGTGGGTATCTGTAAGGTTGGACCTTAACTGGTGGAGCACATTCTTTCATGGAAATGACATGATTATGGTTGCGACAAGGAGGTAAGGTGCTCGGTGTGGCAAATATATGGCTATATTGTTGCAATAGGTGCTTTAATTGAGGATCCATATTAGTGGCAAACTAAAGTATGGGCTCAAACAGTACGACTGGTGCTATGTGTTGCATTGTGAACAATTCCTCTATGGTATTTGTATATTGTAATTACCACAATTGATGGAATTGAGCTTGAGTAGGTAGTTGAGGGTGCTCCCCATGTAGAGTTACAAACTTATGATCCTTGTAAAATTTTAAGGTGAATATGTTGTAATCTGCGATGTGCGGTCCAGGTGTAGCTAGCCATGCAGCTCCTAAAACCAAATCGGCACCCGAAATTGGAAGAATATAAACCAGAATTTTCAATGTGTGGCCTTGTACTGAGACTTCCAATTCTTGAACTAACCCTTCAACCACTAAAGAGTGCCCATTTCCCACAAGTACTTGAGATTTTGGAGCATCCATGAGGGGTAATTTCAGACAACTTGCAATGCAAGGCTAAAAGAAATTATCGGAACTGCCACTATCCAATAAGATTTAAATCTCCATGCCATTGATGGAGCCTTTAAATTTGATAGTACCACTGCCTTGTGATCCCTTTAAGGCATTGTAAGAGAATTGTTGATCTATTATAATGATGGGATCTTCTGCAACGACTGTTGGAGGCTGATCGGTATGATCATCTCCTTCCATGTCTAACAATAAATACTGTTTCTTAGGGCATTTATGAGAAGAGGTGAACTTCTTATAACATGTGTAGCACAAGCCCTTTTCACGACGAAGTTGCATTTCCATCGGAGAGATTTGCTTAACCGGTGTTGTTTTAGAAACAACCGTATTGGAAGTGAAAACTGGTGCCTGTAGTAAAGGAGGAAGACTCATAGATCATATGGATTGTGATGAAGTAATATTGTAAGGTGATGATGGAGAACGAAGAGGTGCAGAGTAGTGAGCTGGTTTAGATCTAGGTGAATATTTTTCTTCATAGAGTTTGGCCAAGGACGCACAACGTACCAATGTTGTGGGTGATTGGGCTATAACATCCCGCTGGATGTTTGGCTTGAGACCTCCCACAAAGTAGTCAATCAGAGTTTCGGTCATCACACCCTGGACACGGTTAGCAAGTGTTGTGAACTGAGTGTAATATTCCTTGATGAAATGGAGCTGGAGTAGTTTAAAAAGTTGTGAGAGTGAGCACTCATAAGGGGAAGGACCAAACTCCACTTCTAAAGCATGTGTGAAATCAATCTAGGAGTGGAAGGGTGTTGCCCACTTGGTCATTTGAAACCAGGGCACCACGTCTTTCTCCAGGTGAATGGCAGCAATGGTTAAACGGTGATCATCAGGAGTGTTGTAGTAGTTAAAAAACTGTTCAGCCTTGAAGATCCATTAGAGCACCTCTAAGCCATCAAACTTTGGAAAATCTAGTTTAATGTTTCTCACCTGAAATGATTGTTGAGAAGTGGTACTGCCATTTTCATTTTGTCCATGTTGTTGATGCGTATGACTGGCATGACCGCGATTTTGTTTTAATAGAGGATCCAGGGTTTCCTCTAGCATTTCAAAACGAGTTTTGTATTCATGGCGGTTGTTTTCTAACGTTTTGAGAAGTTTGTGTAAGTTAAAAACATAATGAGAATAATCAATCATAAACATTCCACAAGATTATTAGAATTTATGATTCTCACATATAGGATAATAAGAGATACTTACCTTGATCCATGAGAGATCTTCTTTCTTTAACTTTATCTCTTCTCTTTATTCTCCTTTCACCTAATCTAACTCTTTCAGTCACTTTAATCTCCACATACGTTATTGATGGTTAACTATGAAGAACGCTGATACTGCACACACAGAACCCTTTGTTCTTTATAAAACTAATGTCCATCAGATCGGTTACCTATCAATTATTTATTAAATAAACCACTTCTCATAATTACCAAAATGTCCTCTTAGTTTTATTAAATCACATATAGGCCCATAATAATATTTCACATGAGTCACATTATAGAATATCACATTATAGAATAATTTATTTATTTATTCTAACATTCTCCCACTTGACTCATGTGATGCTATAATACTTCATGATTTAATAAATTACATAAGTCATAATGCGCATTAAAGGACATTCAATAAAATTGGTTTCATCATTCGTCATACTTAAAGATATAGGAATAGTAAGGGTCATGGCGGTTACATGTCATTCAATCGACACATTTCCTTCTATGTACTACTGTATTGTCCTTCTCCTTAATATGACCTCATAATGAGAAGTCCATAATGGGTTCAAACATAATGTCATCTTTCATCATCAATAATAACATAATCTGTTTTCTACATCATAATCATAATTTGCATGCACATTCATAAAGTAGAAAACATATATTTCAGAAACTTGAACAACAATAAGCTTAGAGTGTTAAATAGCATTAATAAACATTTAACATTCACTAGTACACATAATGCCCATATTCTTTACATGGCCAGTAAATACTTTGGGCGGTAACCCTTTTGTTAAAGGGTTAGCAATCATAAGCTCGGTGCTAACATGTTCTATCAACACTCTATGTTTCTGAACTTCTTCTTTAAAGACAAAGTATTTCAATTCCATATGTTTAACACCTTTAGAATACTTGTCGTTTTTAGAAAAGAAGATTGTTGCGGAATTATCACAATAAATTTTTAACGGCTTAGCAATACTGTCAACAACTCCAAGTCCTGAAATAAAATTCCGTAGCATGCCACAAATTCAGCTTCCATTGTGGATGCAGCAATGACTGACTGCTTCGCACTTTTCCATGAAATTGCTCCTCGGGCTAAAAGATACACATATACAAATGTAGACTTTCTGGTATCTATACAACCGGCAAAATCTGAATCTGTATATCCAATCACCTCAAGGTGATCAGACCTCTTATAAGTAAGTATGTGATTCTTTGTTCCCTGTAAGTATCTTAAGACTTTCATTGCAGCTTCCCAATGATCCAATATTGGATTACTTTGGTATCTACCAAGCATACCAACTGCAAAACTAATATCTGGCCTCGTACATGTTTGAGCATACATCAAACTCCCAACAATAGATGCATAAGGAATATTCTCCATCTGTTTCCGTTCCAACTCATTCTTTGGACATTGCATGAGACTAAATTTATCTCCTTTCTGTATTAGAACGGGAGATGTTGAACATTTATCCATTTTGAACCTCTCTAAAACTTTATTAATATATGCTTTCTGAGACAAACCCAACAATTCTTGTGATCTATCACGAAATATTTTTATTCCTATCACATAGTATGTCTCACCCATATCTTTCATTTCAAAGTTATTAGAGAGAAAATTCTTAGTCTCACTTAACAGACCAAGATCATTAGTTGCAAGTAAGATATCATCAACATACAGAATCAGAAATATAAACTTGCTCCCATTGACCTTCAGATATGTACATCGATCAACAATGTTTTCCTTAAATCCAAAGGACGTAATAGTATCATTGAACTTAAGATACCATTGCCTGGAAGCCTATATATTGACTTTTTAAGTTTACATACCATGTGTTTCTTTCCTTCTTCAATGAACCTTACTGGTTGGTCCATATAAACATCCTCTTCTAAATCCCCATTCAGAAAAGCGGTTGTAACATCCATTTGGTGCAACATAAGATCATAATGAGCTACCAATGCCATGATGATTCTGAAAGAATCTTTCTTAGAAACAGGCAAAAATGTTTCCTTATAATCAATGCCATCCTTTTGAGTAAAACCTTAGGCAACCAATCGAGCCTTGTAACGTTCGATATTGCCATGAGAGTCACATTTAGTCTTAAAGACCCATTTACAACCAACTCTCTTACATCCTTCTGGCAATTCTACAAGATCCCATACACAATTTTGCGCCATTGACTTAAGCTCATCTTTCATGGCATCTAACCATTTATCAGAATTATCACTATTCATGGCTTCTGAAAATGAAACTGGATCATTATCAATACTTAAGTCATTTTCTGACTCTTGTAAATAAACCACATAATCATTCGAAATAGCAGATCTCTTTTCTCTTTGAGATCTTCTTAATACTATTTCTTGTGGTTGTTCTACTACAGGTTCATTGTTAACTTCAGGATCATTAATTTGTTCTTCTTGATTATTGTGTGGTTCATCAACAAGAGGAACAACAATTCTTGAAGTAGAAGCATTAGTTAAAGGAACTTGTACTCTAACTTCCTTAATCTCCACATTTCGTGAAGCTTCACTCCCACTGGTTTCACCATTCTCAATGAACCGAGCATTTCCAGTTTCAACAATCCGTGTGCTATGGGTAGGACAATAAAATCTATACCCTTTTGACTTTTCTGGATAACCAATGAAATATCCACTGATTGTTCTTGCATCCAGTTTCTTTTCATGAGGATTATATACTCTAATTTCTGCCTGACAACCCCAAACATGCAGGTGTCTTAAACTGGGTTTCCTTCCTGTCCACAATTCAAAAGGTGTCTTTTGAACTGCCTTACTAGGAACCCTATTCAATAGATACATGGTAGTTTTTAAAGCATACATCCACAACGATACAGGTAAAGATGAATTGCTTAACATGCTCCTAACCATATCCATTAAGGTTCGATTACGCCTTTCTGATACACCATTTTGTTGTGGTGTACCCGGCATTGTGTATTGAGCACAAATACCACGTTGCTCTAGGAACTTAGCAAACGGACCAGGATGTTGACCACTTTCATCATATCTTCCATAATACTCACCACCTCTATCTGATCTGACAACTTTCACCTTTCTGTCTAATTGCCTTTCCACTTCATTTATATAAATTTCCAAGGCATTCACTGCTTGAGATTTCTCATGCAGTAAATAGACATGTCCATAACGTGAAAAATCATCAGTAAAAGTGATAAAGTACTTTTCTTTATTGAAAGAACTTACTTCAAAAGGACCACATATATCGGTGTGTATAATTTCAAGAAGCTGGTTACTTCTTGTGGCTCCTTTCTTTGTGTGTTTTGTTTGTTTGCCTTTAATACAATCCACACATACATTCAGATCAGTAAAATCTAAATTCGGAAGAATTTCATTCTTTACTAATCTTTCCAATCTTTCTTTGGAAATATGTCCCAAACGCTTATGCCACAAGTAAGCAGAACATTCATTCACTAAACCACGTTTAGTGCCAACATTATGATGCAAAGTCATAAGAGTTTCAGCATATAAATTATCAAGATTCAATTTATATAAACCATCAAAAAGTGTACCAGATCCAATCATACAAGTACTCTTATATAAACTGAAACAACCATTCCCAAACTTAAAAGAGTATCCAGCAACATCAAGTTTAGACAAAGAAATTAAATTTCTAGAGATACTAGGTACATAAAAAGTATCCAACAAGTCTAAATAAAATCCAGTGTCAAGGATTAAACGATAAGTCCCGACAGCTTCCACTGGAACCTTCTCTCTATTTCCCATGAACACAAACTTTTCATTTGGTTTTATGGTCCGGGTTGTAAGGAATCCCTGCATCATATTAGAAACATGAGTCGTACATCCAGAATCAATCCACCAAGTATTATGGGGAACTTCAGTTAAATTTGATTCAAAACATACATGAGCATAATACTCACCTTTCTTTTCGAACCAAGCTTTACGTTTCAAGCAAACTTTCTGGAAATGTCCTTGCTTCTTACAGAAATGACATTTGTCATTTTTCTTCTGGATTTTTGTAGAGGACTCTATATTCTTTAATGGTCATTTACCCTTTCCATGTTTCTTATAAGCTTTCTTTCCAGCTCCCTGATTATTCACATAATGAACGGAGTGGTTTCCATGATTCTTAAGTCTGGTCTCCTCTTGAACTAACATACTGTGCAATTCATGCACATTCCATTTATCTTTCATGGTGTTATAGTTCATCTGAAAAGGACCATACTCAGACGGTAATGAGTTCAAAATGAACTGCACAAGAAAACTCTCATCCACTACCATTCCGAGAGACTTAAGTCTTGCTGCAATGTTTGTCATCTCAATGACATGTTCATGCATTGTACGAGAACCATCAAATTTCATGGTGGTTAAAGTACTCATTAATGTCCCAACAAGAGACTTATCAGCAGTCTGGGAGCGCTCTTCCACAAATTTCATAAACTCAGTTGCACTTTCAGTTTTGGGAAGAGCTGATTTGATATTATTTGCTATACTCATTCGCATAAACATCAGACTAAGTCTGTTTGACCTTTCCCAGACTTTATAATGGGTTTTCTCTTCAGTGCTGCTTGCATCAGTAATAGCAGCAGGCTTTTCAACATGAAAAACCGTATCAAGATCCAACACACCTAAGTGAAATTGGACTTGTTCACTCCAATCAGAGAAATTCAACCCATTGAATACTGGAACAGACATAGCTTGCGAATGTAAAGACATAGGAACAAATACTGCAATAACACATACTTAACATTAATACTTTGAGTCATACATTAAACAAATTCCAATCAACAAATAGACATTATATGCATACTAATGTTCTCCTTTGGGTGATACATTAATACACAAAACATAATGATGCTATAATATTTACATTATTTGGTAAGACATATGCATTAATTAGAAAAACTTATTATCTTTGGATATATAAATAAAACTAATAATGCATAGTCACTACCAAAAATCATGTCTATTAATTATAAGAATAACTAATCAACCTTTGGGCAATCCATTAATGTCTTATAATAATGAACTTCAATTAACCCATACATCAATTATTTATAATTTAAAAAGGAATGTCCAAGCTTCTGAGCCCATAACTTCTAGAGCCAGTGGAGGCCCAAAGCATAAGCTACTAACAAGAATGAAAACTAAGTTAAACCTATATAAGGGAATGAGATCACCTTCAACCCAAAACTGTAAGACATTAGGTTTGTGGGTCTTCTTTCTTATATGTTACTCAACTTTCTCAATTCTACTCAATGTGGGACTTAGACTCACACTTGGATACCCAACAAGTTAGAGGTTTCTCTCACATTTTCAAGAAAACATAAACCTTCAAAATAGTCAGCAACGGACTTATAGACTGCAACAACAAGTGTGGTTTTACCCACTCCTCCAAGTCTGTGGATCCCCACCATATGGACAACACCATCTAGAACTTCAAATTTAGAACTCGTGACTCTAGTCCTAATGTATAAAGGGACACAATTAATCTTGCTAGACACCAATTCAACTATCTCTTTAGTAAACAAGTATTCATATCTGTCCCTATAAGAGAAATTTGTGTGAAGTCAGACCAAATGAGACATGTACATCCATGTCTTGAGATGTATATGTTTTCATCTTTCATAATTTAAATGTTAAGATATTATTAGAGAAGTGAAAAATAATGAACTAAAATAGAATAAGATAAAAGAGAGAGGAAGGGTATCCATTGAAGGGTAACATGACAAGTTAGCCAAGTGGTGTAGAGCCAACCTCTATGCCTCCAGCTTCTCTGTGTTATTGGCATTCAACCTTTTTTCGTGTTTAGCAAGTGCCTCTCCAAAACTACCATAATGGTGTTAAGAATACAAAGGGCAGAGAGGTCTTAAAGAAACCAGAGAAGGGCAAGAAGGTAAATGCTGAGTTAGTTAAAGAAGGAGGCCACGTGGAAGATGATGCATATAGTAAGAATCTTCGGAGGAGCGATCGGAATCGGATGATCAATAAAAGATTGGCTGGGTATGAGCTGTGAGGAGAGCATGAATTGGTACAACCTTCTCTTGTCATTCTCTTGTTATTCCCTATGATATTCTTTCTTCTTCAATTTTTCTAAGACTGATACAAACCTAATCCATTGCAGGACTGAATTTCGCAACACCAATCCCTTGGGCATCATTCTATTGGCTATTAATTTTTCTGTTAAGCTTTGAATATTAATTGAATAGTTTGGAAATTGTTGCTGTGTTATTGGGTATTGACCCTCTCTTTCAAAATATATCATATTTCCCTGTTAACGTTTCATTAGTACTTTCATTGCCCATTATGGCCGAGAATACCCGTCTCACCACAATGGCAGCGGACATTCGAGCTCACGAGGTGGAGCTAAAGCGTGTAATGGACTTGTTCAAACTTCGCGATCAAGAGCAAAGTGCGCACACTGCGCAAGTGGAGGCTGCTGCAAATGCTCGCTTGGACAGATTGCAAACAATGCTCGAATCTCTGATACAGAACAATACTCAGCTTCATGGTGGACCAAATATGAACTCACCCAACTTTAATCAATCAACATCTCGTGCACCTTTTCAGGTTAGGAATGTGAAACTTGATTTTCCTAAGTTTAATGGATCTGATGTGATGGCATGGATATTTCAGGCGGAAAAGTTCTTTGATTATTATGGCACACCTGATGAAGATCGTTTAACTATTGCTGCAATTCATATGGAACATGACGTGATACCGTGGTTCCAAATGATTCAAAGAACAAGTCCATTAATGGACTGAATACAGAGTTGTAGAGAGATGTTATTGCCCAATCACCTCCTACATTGTTACGTGTTGTAGCTTTGGCTAAATTATATGAAGATTGCTACACTACACAGCCAAAACCATATCAATTCCAGAATTCTCCTAGAAATCACAACATTAAAACCACCACTTCCAACTCCAACCCCAACACCGTTACCAATCCCAACAATTATTTACCCAAAACCACATTACCACCATTACTTCCTACACCACAAACTAAACCATTCGCTAAACCAAACCAAATCAAGAGAATGAGTGCGGCAGAAATGCAATTAAGGAGGGAAAAAAGCCAATGCTACACCTGTGATGAGAAGTTTTCTTTTAATCACAAATGCCCTAATAGACAATTAATGGTCTTGCAAGTTGATTACGAAGAAACAAATATCACATCTACACTACAAATTCCAGATCTTGTGGAGAATCCCATTCCAATTAGGGATGTTTTATCAGAAGATCTTCACTTATCTTTGGATGCTTTTGAAGGAGTGAGTCGTGCCAGAACTATCAGGTTTGCTGCAGAGCTGAACGTTTTTAAAATCCAGGTGATGGTGGATGGGGGCAGTAGTGATAATTTTCTACAGCCACGGGTGGCTAAATATTTGAAATTAGAGGTGGTAGATTCTCTTACACTAAAGGTAACAGTGGGAAATGGTCAGAGATTCGAAACAGAGGGCTACATAAAAAGAATCACTGTAAATATACAAGGTGTAGAAATAGACCTTCCTGTCTTTTTGTTGCCTATATCAGGAGCAGATTTGATTATTGGCTCATACTGGCTTGCTACGGTGGGACCTCACATTCATGACTACAAAGCACTTAACATCCAATTTTATTATAAAGGGAAGAAAATAGTTCTTCAAGGAGATAAGTATCACAAGATCAGTCTTGATGCAGCCCAATATCATCATATTAGAAGATGGTGCAACACAGATGCTATTGATGAATGTTACACAGTCCAGGGTACTAACATGGTAGAGAGTAATCGACAAATGTATCTAAATCTACCTGAGAACATGGAACCGAAGTTGGCTATTCTCCTTCATACTTATAGACAGATTTTTGATATTCTTATGGGACTGTCACCTACTCGATCACATAATCACTCTATTCCCTTATTGGAAGGTTTAAATCCGGTTAAAATAAAACCATATAGGTACCCACACAGCCAAAAAGGACAGATTGAGAAAATGATTCAAGAGATGTTATTAGAAGGGATCATACAACCGAGCAAGAGCCCATTTTCGTCCCCAATCATCCTGGTGAAGAAGAAGGATGGGACATGGAGATTTTGCACTAATTATAGAGCTCTTAATGTAATCACGGTTAAAGATAGCTTTCCTATTCCTACTGCTGATGAGTTAATTGATGAGTTACATGGAGCAACCTATTTCTCTAAGATGGACCTGCGATCTGGCTATCATCAAATATTACTGAATCCAAAAGATCGGTACAAAACAACATTTCGCACGCATCAAGGTCACTACGAGTGGTTGGTCATGCCTTTTGGCTTAACCAATGCACCAGCAACCTTCCAAAGCCTAATGAATCAGATATTTCAAGGTCTGTTGAGAAAGTCTGTGCTTGTATTCTTTCATGATATTCTAATATACAGTCCTGATTGGCCATCCCACCTCCAACATTTAGAAGCTGTTCTACAGGTGCTGCAAAAGGAAAAACTCTTTGCCAAATTATTTAAGTGCTTATTTGGTGCAACTGAAATTGACTATCTGGGTCATACCATTTCTAAGGCTGGTATTGCCATGGAAAAGGATAAAATCAATGCTATTAAAGAATGGCCAACATCTACTACACTCAAGCAACTGAGAGGGTTTTTAGGCCTTACAGGTTACTATCGAAGGTTCATAAAAAAATATGCTTCTTTGGCAGCTCCTTTAATTGAATTGCTTAAGAAAGATGCATTCAAATGGTCTAATGTTGCAACTGAAGCCTTTTTACTTCTTAAAGAAGCTCTCATTTCAGCCCCATTGTTGGTATTACCAAATTTTACTCAGCCTTTTACACTAGAGACTGACGCTTTGGGAGTGGGAATTGGGGTTGTACTTTTGCAAAATGGACAATCGGTGGCTTACTACTCTAAGAAACTCTCTAGCCGACAGCAGAAACAGTCTGCTTATTCTAGAGAATTATATGCAGTCACACAAGCAATTGCCAAATTTAGACACTATCTTTTGGGGCACAAATTTATAATCAAAACAGATCAAAAGAGTCTAAAGGAATTGCTTGACCAATCTTTACACACACCCGAGCAGCAACAATGGTTACCTAAATTCTTAGGCTATGATTTTAGTATTCAGTATAAGCCGGGTAAAGAGAATGTAGTTGCATATGCGCTATTAAGAAGTTTTCATATGGCTACTTCAGAATATGTCAATAGTTGGCTACAAGAAGTCAAAGCCAAGGTCCACGAAGATGATTCCTTACAACCCCTATTAAATAAACATAGTTTTGATTCGAGCACAACACGACATTACACTATTCATCAAGGGGTTTTGTATTGGAAAATAGATTGGTTATTCCCAACAATGAGGAGCTGCGCCAAAAAGTGATGACAAAATTTCATAGCAGTTTAGTTGGAGGACATACAGGTATTGCAAAGACAACATCACGGATTTGCTCTCAATTTTACTGGCCTAAAATGTATCAAGACATTAAATCCTTTATTAAGAGTTGCAGGATATGTCAACAAGCAAAAACTGAAACAACATTGCCCACAGGACTTTTGCAGCCTCTCCCTATCCCTGCACAGGTTTGGGATGATATAGCAATGGACTTTATCAATGGCCTTCCTCCTTCGCAAGGTTTCACAATTATTATGGTAATAATAGACCGATTGTCTAAATTTGCCCATTTCATACCATTGAACTCTGATGTTAACAGTAAAAAGGTTGCTGAAGTTTTTATTCAAAATGTTGTCAAGCTACATGGTATACCAAAGTCCATTGTTTCAAATCGAGACAAGGTCTTTATTAGTTCCTTCTGGCAGCAACTGTGGAAAATGCAAGGCACGACGTTAGCTATGAGCTCAGCTTATCACCCGCAAATGGATGGCCAAAGTGAAGTACTTAATAAGATCTTGGAGATGTACTTAAGATGCTTCTCATTTGATAATCCTAAGCAATGGTCTAAGTTCTTACTGTGGGCTCAATATTGGTACAACACCAGTCATCATGATAGTATTGGCATGAAAATGTGGATTCCTACATTCCTAAGCAGGCATGTAATCTAAAACAAGGATCTATCCTACAACCAGGGGAGGTGTTATCTTCAAGAGTGTTGTTGCGGGGCCATTTGAGAATTCCACAGGTGTTAATACATTGGCAAAATACCTCTCAGGAGGATGCTACTTGGGAGAATGTTAATGATATGGAGGAAGCTTTTCCTTCCTTCAACCTTGAGGACAAGGTTAATTCAAAAGGGGAGGGTATTGTTAAGAATACAAAGGGCAGAGAGGTCTTAAAGAAACCAAAGAAGGGCAAGAAGGTAAATGTTGAGTTAGTTAAAGAAAGAGGCCACGTGGAAGATGATGCATATAGTAAGAATCTTCGGAGGAGCGATCGGAATCGGATGATCAATAAAAGATTGGCTGGGTATGAGCTGTGAGGAGAGCATGAATTGGTACAACCTTCTCTCTGTCATTCTCTTGTTCTTCCCTATGATATTCTTTCTTCTTCAATTTTTCTAAGACTGATACAAACCTAATCCATTGCAGGACTGAACTCCACCACACCAATCCCTTGGGCATCATTCTATTGGCTATTAATTTTTCTATTAAGCTTTGAATATTACTTGAATAGTTCGGAAATTGTTGTTGTGTTATTGGGTATTGACCCTCTCTTTCAAAATATATCAGATTTCCCCGTTAACGTATCAAATGGTTATTTTGGTAAACTTAATATATCTCCAGATCGCATAGGAGTTTAGACTAAAATTAGTTTAAATACACCTTACTCTCCTAATCATCGTCTTTTAAAAAAAAAATCTCGAATGTGGTGATTTACTCTAACAATGTCATCTCAATAGATTAAAAATCGGAATATTGGTATCTCACGTAAGAAGGACCAACATTATGAAAAACTGGCAAAACCAACAAACCCTTTCCCTTGATAAAGTCAAGGATGAAAGATAGTTCGTTTAACCAAAAGGAGGAAGATGCGTAGTTTTGGGAGAGCACGATGATGAAAATTCTTGACCCTTCAATTGCCTTCTCAAGTGATGAAGTGATTGGGTCCCCTCTATAGAGCTTCTCATCATCCATGAAGGTGTGAATTCCCCGGTTTCGAAGGGCGTTGTAAAGATTGCCCGTGAAACCGTAACGAGTATCTTCCCCTCGGAAGCTGAGAAACACATGGTAGGTGAATGTGTAACTAAAGGAAGATCAGGAAATTTGCACAGCCATGAGAACTGAGAAGAGGGGTTGGTATGATTGTATTCGGGAATGTTGGGTTGGTTCTCCGGAGTCAAACAAGAATAAAATAAAATAAGACGATTAAGTTTGTTAATGGAATCAATAAAAATAAAATAAGACAATGAAGTTTGACGATGAAATCAAATTAAATAAGAAAATGAAGCACAGTCAATTTTTACTTTTTACATGTTAAAAAGTTGTTAATGAAGCTAAGCTGGAATCATCTAAGTTGGACTGTTGAGTTTTGAGAAAGTCAGTTTTGATCGAGTTAAATTATCTCTAGAATTACTAAAAGTTAGAGAAATATTTTTAGAATGTTTAATGAGTAAGTAAAAGATTGATTGAATACACCTAAATTAATATATAAATATAAAGTGTTAGTAGGTATCAGTCTTTAACAAAATCAATTTTCATGTTATTTCAAAAGTTGTTAAGATTTATTGGTGCTTTTATATGTGATTCTTAGGAGTTGATAATTGTATCTCCCAATATCTCAAAGTAAGGTGGTATTTGTTCACTGTGATCTTTCCATTTCATATATATAACTATAAATTTGTAATAAATGCATGATTTGATTTTTATTTTACTTACTGCCTATCTAGGTGGGAAAGTTTAAACCACTTTCACAAATTAACTACTAACGTGAATTTGTTGTGTATCTACCTTAAAATTATGATTTAGTCAAAGGATTCGGGTTTATGGCTAGTTTTCTACAAGGGTCAGATTTTATAATTGAAGCCCAATTATACACCTAGCATCTTTGGCCCACTCTGGGTTAAGCAGGATCACACTTTGACCCCTGCATCATACGCCTTCATTTCCATAACTGTGCCATTAGAGTAATAAATCACATCAGTAAAATAATTATTTTTATTATGCAGAATCAAATGAATTATATTTTGTAATAGTAGTCACCCATATAAAACATTATTAGCTATATACATGTAAATAGGTTAAAAAACATTTAGCTTCTTATTGTAATAAAAATCTTAATGTTTTGACTCATTTATTATGATTTAATATTTTAATATTGTGATTAGAATTGTTGATTTAAAGTGGCTGTCACATGATTTGCTTTGTTTAATGCGTATGAATTGATGAAATTAAATTAAGGATGTGATGGATGAATTTTGCTCAACCATCCGTGGAGAGAAAACTGCTTTACACTCTGTTGGATATCCGAGCCGATTTGTGAATACGGATTAATAGTAATGAAATAAGAAGAAAATGTGAAAATCAAGACATAGAAAATTAATTAAAAATTAAGATTTGAACAAAAAAGTGTAGTTGACTTTCTTTATAAAGATTTGAAGGGAGAATAGTAACTTCAATAAAATTTATTGTAAAATTAATTTTTATTATTAATTTATCAATGTTTATATTTATATTAAAATAAAATAAGTATAACTAATCATATAATTTAATATAAAAAATAATATTTTTGATTAATAAAAAATAATAATAAAGATAAAAAATATTAATAATAAATTTATAAAATAATAAAAAAATTAGATTAAGAAATCCTTATAGTATTAATATTAAAACCTATAAAATAATAATGTTATAAATAATAATTTTAATAATAATAATATTATTAAAAATTATAATAATAATCAAAATAAATTTCTAAAATAATAATATTAATATTAATAATAATTATCTTATTAATTAAATTTATCACATCATTTACAAACTTTCATAATTTTTTTTTATTTCTTACCTTCTTCCCTTAATCTGAATATATATATTTTCTACTCACTTTCACCTCAAATTCACTATTTTTCACTCCCTCAAATTCATCCTCAAATCCTAATAAAGCCTTAGAGATTTTCAATTGATTGATAATATCATGCTGAGTTGGAGAGGAAGTATCCAAAAGCAGTCTCCTACGCTAATATTCTCACTGTTGTTACAAGAGATGCCACTCTTTTGGTTGGAAGACCATTTAGCCACAAAGATGGCAAGATTTCCTTAGCCTCAAAAGTCAATTTGGTTCTCCATGGTCATGAAAAAATCAAAGCTCTTACTGCATTCTTCGAAGAAAAAAGATTCAACATTCTTTACTTGTTCACACTCTTAGGTTCACACACAATTGGGAGGAGCACTTTCTCTTCTGTTATGAACAAAATTTATAATTTTTATGGGATTCGATAGCCTAATCAATTACTCAATGTGTATTTCTTGAAATTGTTTAGGAAAAGGTGTAAGCTACATTTTTTTTTCATGTCATTTATCAAAATTGATGGTTCCTTTACATTGTAGGATTTACAAAATGCAAATGTAGTACATAAGCATACATCAAGTTTTGATTCAATTATTATGTATATTACTTGTTTGAAAAAAATTTATATTTATATAGAATTCTAAAATATTATGGATAATTAAAATTTAAAAAATATTATAAACGTGGAATAAATATATAATAAAAGATAATTTGAATAGTTAAACATAGGCAACATGTAACTAGGTGTGGTCTAAAAAATAGGTAACAGGTAACTAAGCGTGATCTAAACAATAGGTAATAGATAACTAAGTGTGGTCTAAGCAATAGGTAACAGGTAATTAAGCATGGTCTAAATAATAAGCAACAGATAAATAAGTGCGGTTTAAATAATAGGCAACAAAGAAATAAGCGTGGTCTAAACAATAGACAACAAGTAAATAAGTGTGGTCTAAACAAAAGGCAACATGTAAATAAGCGTGGTCTAAATAATATGCAACATTTTATAAAACGTTGTCTAAACAATAGGCAACATTTTAAAAGGTGTTGTCTCACTAAAAGTGTTGCCTAATATAGCATTATAGGCAACAATTTTATGAAAAGTGTCACCTTAGAAAAGAACCTATTGCCTATAATATATGACAATGGATGCATACCCTATGACTGCAAAATTATTGCCAAAGTGTTGCCTAAGGTTTAGGCAACGGTTTTTTAGCTTTAAGAAATTCTTTTAGGCAATAGTGTAGTATATGGTGTATGGAATAAGAGTATATATAATTAAGAATATATAAATATGTATAGTGTGTAATAATTATACAAATAAGAACTATATATATATATATATATATTTATAAAAGTATTGTTGCAAACATTTTTATTTATTGTCATATTACATTTATTATTAGAGTATATTAAATATCTTCTATTTGATGTACTAATTTTTTTAATTATAAATAAAGAATTCAAGTTATATGAGAAACACTAACACATGGCTTTAGTTTAATTTTCTCTCTTTCCTATAGTTTCCTATAGTTTAACATAGTATGTAGAGTTTCTCAAAATTGAGTTGGCTTAATAGACCCAGTCTCTAGTGAACTTTTTTTTTCAACCTCTCTCACGAGTTCATGTTCACTATTTTGATGAGTTTTTCAGTGACTACCATTTTATTCTATGAATAATAGGTTGGGATCATGACGTGTCAATCTATCATATTGTTAAACGTCAACGCAACCATCCATTTACGTACCTTTGCACATGACTTCTCTCTTACTTCAGTTGTAACTTCAACTGATAGTGTTGCGTCAACACCTAATAGTTGACCAACCTTTATCCTAGCAATCTCCTCTGGGGACTCTTATCCGTGTGGTAACAATTCCATCATAGTTTGTGTACTGGTTTGATATACTTTTCCCGCTTCTTAGGTTATATTATTATTGTTGTTGTTATTAGTTGTTAAAGTAAGTATTTGGCCTAAGTTCAAGAGGGGGGGTGAATTGAACCCTTTTCAATTCTTTTCGCAAACTTGCTTTTCAATGTGAGAATACAAATTCTTTAAAGAAACTTAGAATGCAATCTACAGAGGTTCAAACAATTAACAAATATAAAATCAATCAAACAGAATCAGTGCACTGCAGACAAATATGAAATCTGGAAAACCAGTGTACTGAAAACCAGATTAAAATTCAGAAACAGACAGTGAACTG
>Ga0209700_105553_pt1:0-20000 | contig 21100 bp, 6 predicted proteins | sample SiratroredBW_FD_187528 | JGI IMG/M metagenome (GOLD analysis project Ga0209700, IMG submission 187528) | Root nodule microbial communities of legume samples collected from California, USA - Siratro red BW (SPAdes) (version 2) | ecosystem: Host-associated > Plants > Roots > Nodule | place... | reverse complement strand
TTGATTTTACAGGTTTTATGATACCAGTTAGATTTAAGTGGATACACAAAATACTCTAAAATTAAGATTCTTAAAACTGATTATTTGACTTAGTTTTGTAAGCTTTATTATTGATTTCTAATTGTACCGTCATGGCAAGATTATTCCTGGGAACGGAAGTAAATCGTGGATGGTTTGAAGAGTCACATGTAGTCTATAGAATAGGATAATATGAATTGGGCCTAAACACGATCCAATCTCTATTAGGCCCATCTGATCGAGTCTCAAGTAACATTTTACATATTTGGCGGAAAATTCCTGACCGTTGATTTGTTATCAAGGTAAAATGGAATAACTCATCATCTTTTAGACCATGTTTTAATTTAGAAGTTGTTACCCAGTACCTAAGAAAATGTCCTATAAATATAACGTGTCTTTGGTTTGAAATGACACTTAAACACTTTGGTAAGAAAATGACTTTTGCCTTTACCCTCTCTCAACCTAAACACTGATAATAATCAATTTTGTTTCTATTAATTTCTTTAATTCAAACCATTATTATTTTCTTTAGCATTTAGCTTGTATAAAATATGTCATGTCATTTATTTATCGGTAAAATTTGTTAAATTTTATTTTTAAGCAACTACATTAAATATAGTCTTAAAATGGCATAAAAAACAACTGAGACTTGATTAAAATGTAAAAAAATTAGAAAAATAACGACTAAACCAAAAAATTACAGATTTTTTAAAGTTAAAACATTAAATATCTCTATTTTAAAACGAAAGGATAAAAAACACCATGAAAAAAATAAAATAAATTTCATTTATCCACTAAAAATTAAAAATAACGAGTGATTTGTACAAAAAAATATAATTATGAATTGTCATTTTTGAGATAGTAATATTACTTCGATTGGTCCACAAGTGACAAAGATTGCATATAATTTATGTGCAAACTAACAATGTGTTGGCTTTTGCTTTCTGCACCCTCCATTTTTTTGGCCTACACCCCCTCATAGGAGGAAGAACAGAGATAACACATTAAAAAGAAAAGGTTGTTCCAGAAAGTTTTGTTTTTTAACATATTTCATGTGTTTCGAAAAATCCATTGTAGGAAACTCATCAGGAAAAAGTATATTTTAGAAAATATTATATATCTTCTCAGAAGTTTGTTTTGAAAAACTTATTCCAAAACAAATTTTTTATATTTTAAAAAATTTATTTTAGAAATCTTATTTTGAAAATTTCATTCTAAAAATTTTGGAAAGTGTGTTTCGGAAATTTCTAAAACAAATATTTCAATAGTCATTTAAAAGGGCAAAATATTATTTTAAAAGTTACGGGGTGTAGAAAAAGATATATCGATGACGTACGAAGAAAAAGGAAGAAAAATGGGGGTTACAAGAAGAAGAAAGAATGTGTTCTTAGATTAGAAAATAATTTAATCTGTCGTCTTCACCCGTCACTCTTCTATCATTTTGTACTTTTATTGTTGCATCGCTTCCTCTGCATCTCTATATTGTACTTTCATTGTTACTTTTGCTTTATTGTTCATTCACGCTTTCTTTATCTTTATTGTTGCTCATCCTTCATCTATCTTCTTTTCGTTTGTGACTAATTTACGATTTTTTTGTTTGATTTGGATTGTTAGAAGATGAATTTGAAATATAGATAAACTCTTTATATTTTGTATTTACTTTTTTTTTTAAGAAAAAAAGTGTATCAGATTTTATAATTTGGTATATAAATCTATTTGTTATACATACCAAATTATAGAATACGGAATGTAATACTGATTTTACAATTCAGTATGTAAAAAGTATCTAAAACATTAGATTCTACAATCTGAAACACTCTTTTTTCTGAAAAAAAAAAATCTGCAAAATATACATAGTATACATATTAACTCACCTTCACTTACAGCCTATAAAAGAACACATTGAAAAATTAAAAAACATGACTGTGAGGTGTTGAGTGGAGGAAGTATAGAGTTTAAAAAAAACAAAGAGAACTGCCTAAGCTGTGGCGTAAGGTTAAAATATTTTTATCTAAAAGCAAAATCGTCATTTTCATATAATATATATATATATATATATAAAAGGTACAGGAATTTTCATAATATATATGGAGGTGGAGAAAGAATCACTCCGTTATTTGAATGCAGTATTTGGGCCGAGGACATTATCTCACTAGCCCGCTACTTTAAAAAAATTGAATCCAAGACGAAAATTAAAGTTATACAACCAAGAAAAGACCGACATTAACCGGTTTTACTTAAATTATAAAAAAAAAACAGTGAAATTTTCAGCATTATTTTAAACTCTGAATGATACTTTCGTGAGTTGTTTTAACACAATATCATTGTCTTTCAAACATAGTGTCAACCTCATTCTTTATCCTTTTGAAAAATCATTTAAAATTCATGCACTGTACTTTGGTCGTAACTTGAATAATTATTAATAGTCAACAACATTAATTTATATTACAAGAATTGTGATGAAAAAAAAAAACTATTTTGTATGACCTTTAAAATATTAAACATTAATTATTTTTTGAATAAATTAAGAGAACAGAAAATATTATAAAATTTGAAAGTATAAATCAATCTCAATTTTAAAACACAATTTATCCATATCTTAAATTTTTTTCAAAAACCTGCTATTTTTTTTTATTTTAAAAGATTAATAAAAAAAGCCAGCCTGCTGTATTTGACCACTGTTATATTTTGATTTGATTTTCATGATAGTTTCGTTCGGTGAAAATATAGAAGTGTTAGTACTCATTTGTTAGGGGCCAGAGATGAGCATTCTTATGAGGATAGCTGGTGAGATTTAATAAAAGAAAAATCATATATAAACATATTTGAAACTAAATTTGTTTGAAATAATATTAATATTCAATTATCTAATTTATGTGTTTTCATGACAATAATCAATATAATTTATCTATTTTATTTTGAGCTTTTTAGACCATATATAAACTTAATATGATGTTTTCAGAGTTTTTTTTTTTTTTAATATTGTGTCGTTTAATCGATTTTAGTTGTTCAAATTTAATTTAAATTGAATTCTTTCATAATGACATGTGAAGGATTTTTTTTTTTTTAAGTTGTCATAGTTAATAACCATAAAACTTTGATTTCGAATCATTTATAATGTACATATATAATATGTTTTGTAACTAATTATAGATATGTAATTTTATTTACTACAACAAATATAACTGTCATCTTTACTTCAACGACGTTATTTAGTAATGTATTTGAAATGGTGTGATAATCCTTTTGAAAATGGGTTATAAAGGGAATGGTCATGACAAAAAGACATTTAAGACTTCTTTTTAATTGATTTAATTTTGATTTAGTTAGTTATAAAAAAGATGGCGGTGACAATTTTATAATTTAAGGTAAAAATAATACATTTTTTTATGATGGTTTTAAGAGAATCATTATTGTTTGTTCCCTAAATTTTCAATATAAGTTTTTTTCAACTTCACTTTGTTAGTTATTTTTTCATATGCAATTTCGAAACTTTTTATAGATTTATTGGGCTCCAACCAATCGTTGTTGTAACCACTCATTATTTTTAATATGATACAATTATTTTGCAACTAAATTAATATATTAAAATTATTATTTTTATTTTATGAACGAAACGATGATAATTCATCTCACAATTGTATCTGGATGTCAACGAAACAACAATCATTTGAGTCATCATTATATTATTAGATTTTTAATAATAACTAAATTAACGATGATTTTAAAAAAATGTCATTATAGTTATTTTTAACTATTATTAAAAACTTTATTTTTCCAATGAGGGATGAGATGTATGAAGTATGATATATTACTATTTATAAAATAGTTTAGTATAATTCAAAACAATTTATAGAATAAATTGATTTAAAACAATCAGAAATAATTTAATAAATCTAAAATCAGTTCAGTTCAACCAAACTATTTTGGAGTATAGTTTAGTTCCAAAAAAGTGTATCTTTTAATTCAATATAAGTATCATAATTTGATTTATTTTCTTTAAATATTATAAATAAAATAACAGAAAAGAAGAAAAGGCAAGAAAAAAATCAGGTGCAAAAGTCGATGGAAGAAAAAAAAATGTTATTGATAACTCTTCCCGTGACTTTAAAAAGAATAGACATGGTGGGCTTTAACAAAATGATAGACTTTAAAAAGAAAAAAAACAAGTACCACTTTTGAATTTATTTTTTCAATTTAGACAATAAAATGTTTCCTTCTTTCAATTTTCAATCTGAATTTTGTAGGCGTGCATGGAAAAAGATAAGAAAAAACAAATATAGAAAGAATACATGCAGTAAAGTGTAAGGCATGTGCCAATTCATCCAAGTAAAATATAATACATGTGCCATTTGAGTAACATCAGCTTACTATTAAATCTGATAAATTAGTTACACACCTACATTATTTGATCTAGCGTTTGTCTCTTTTGCTTCAATTACAACAACAAACAATATTGTTCTTGTAGTTTAATCCAATGTTGGCATTATCGGTCTTATCCAATCTCTTTCTTCTTTTAATTGTTCATACACAACAAAAGATTATATAATTATTTTCTTAATTGATTTTACCAGACGTTTAGGGAAACAACCTGGCTTAATAAATGTGTGAATAAAAAGAATACCCCTTCTGATTTTTATTATATATATTTTAATTTTTGTTCAGAACTAACCTTATAAATTACATTTAAAAGGAAAGTAGTGCAGTAAATAGGCACGTGGATAGTATTAATTAGTGAATTAGACAACTACCATGTGGAAGGCTTTAATTAATTGTATTAATTCGAAAAATAGTGTGAAAACAAGGGAAATATATATAAATTGATGAAGAACTTGGGTGGGGACTACCCATGTTGAACATCTGTGCTGATACCAATATGGGATTTGCCGATTGTCTCGTCGCCGCAAAACATGCGTTTTCATGTATTTATGACGGTTGGATTGTTCCATTGTGGTGAATCCATATTCATTTTTCTGAATGAACTGCTTCAACTTTGCACGCTTCTTCACCCTTACTTTCCAATTCATGCATCTTTTTTCAATCCTGAACATCAAATTAGGGAGAAGCCAAGTTAGGCTTTCCTTTATTGGATTGGATGTGTTTAGCGAAGATAAAGACACTAGATAATAATGTCAAATGTGTCATGATTTTCTAGGTTAAATAATGTGGGAATTGTTATTACAATAATGTCATTAATTAGTGGACAACTTGGACTGCCGACTAGTTAACTTCCTCCATCTTGGGCAGTTAGGTGGACCCACGTTTTCTGCCTCAGCTAATTTTCCACCGTTCCTTCTTACTATTACACGATACATTGAATTCAATCTATCAATATCTTAGAGAAATACAAGAGTGGAGAATACAAACTAGCTGGCTAGGGTTTTATCAATTTTTGTATAAGGTCTGAGTTCTTTTGTGAGGGTCGAAAACCAAGGGTAAAAGTTGTTTCTTTTTCTTCGAAAGTATTCTGGCAAGTTCTAAACGGGAGAACAAGTTGAAAATCTAAAGAAAAAGAAAGATCCAAAAATCGAACAAGATGATGCATTCACTTGATTCTAAATGGAGTTTCTAGAAAAGGATGTCAGCTATTTAGAGAGATAGTTACGATGAATCTTTATCTCAATGTTAAGGACCCAACATCTTACACATTAGCAATTCAGCCGATTCATAATAATTTAAGTTTATTTATCAATTACTACTATCTGGTTCCAAACTAGCCAACGTACAAATGCATACTATACAGTCCCACAGTATGATGAATTCAGCAACCATAATAAAATATCGAATGAATACATTTTGTTAATCAAGTTGTTTACTTTATCTGTTAAGGAAATTGTTTCTACCAACTGGGTTGTACCTACCCATGGGAGGCTCAAGCCGAAAAATTTTCTATGATTCTAACCTAACCCTTGATGGATGCACTTGCGGGATTTTGATATTGTCCTTAGTGGAACGTTCACTTCTAAATCGATCATCTCGTCGTCCTTATCCTGTTGGATCAATTTGAGCTCATTAATCATTGCATGCCGTCGGAGGAAAAGTAACCACCGTCCTTCAGAAAAAAAAGAAAAAAGAAAAACCTTCGTAATCCTTTCCAAACCTTTATTGGTTTTGCATAGTATTTGGATTGTTGTAGGTTTTCCTTTTTTTATCCCAGAAAAATCCATATTTAATCCAATGTCACGTATTAATATGTAAAATAAATGTTACAATTTTTATCACATTATTTTAAAATGGCTTAAATAATGTTCTTATTTCTCATTAATTTGCAGATTTTTCTTATGATTCTAAAAAAAAGGAATTTCGTTTCGGTTTTTAGTAAAAAGATATTTCTATTTTGGTTTCTACGGCTTGTTATCTATTAAGTAATGAGTTGTCTGCTAATTAAGTAATACATCAAGAATTAAATAGAACTAATAGGTATATATATTTTATTTCTGGTTCTAATAAATTTGTAAACTTTTTATTTTGATGCTCAATATTCTTATTTCATTTTGGCATCCTATAAAAATTCTATTTCTGTTTTAGTCATCGTTGCTGATTCACATCATTTAAGTAATGACTTATTATCTATTAAGTGACAATGTCAGTAATTAAGTAGGACTAACACACTGTTTTTTTTCTTTAATTGCTAATAAATTTGTGGATTTTGTTTTTAGTCCTTTACAAAAACTTTTCTCTTTCTGGCCACCCATGATTTTTTTTTTTTGTTATGATCCATGTCATATATTAACATTTTTAAAATTATGAGTTGGCTGTGAAGTGACTATATTACTGACTAAATAGATTGGTTAATTATCTTACTTTAAACATCAGTCTCATTAACCACTGATATGTTCACTCAACAAATAGCTTATCACTTTTTACTTTGTTTGGATTGAGTGAAAAAGGAAAAAAGAAAAAATAAAGAAAGAAAATAAGAGAAAGTGAGGTTGTTTGATTGAGAAAAAGTGCATGAAAAGTAAGATAAAATTTGTAGTATATTTGATTATGTGATTGAATAAATTTAATTATAAATGATGTATTTAAAAAATAATTTATAGAATAACTTGTTTAAAATAATTTACTGTAAAAAGTATTTTTTTTAAATGTAAATTAAAATCAAAATTATATCTAAATTAAAATAATAAATTATTATTAAATTTTAATAAATGAAAAAAAAAATTCATAATAAACATTAAAATAATTTATCAAAATTTAAATTAATTAAAATTTTATTTAATTTACTATTTACTATTTACTATATTTATTTTAATTATTTGTTCATTTTAATATAAAACATACATTAAAAATATTAAATTTATTTATTTAATTATTTTAATGTTTTATTTTAATTATTCACTTCATTATAACAATAAAATATATTTATAAATATTAAATTATTATATATTAAATATCAATTTACAATATATAATAAAGTTAATTTAAATTTTGATTGATTAAAATTATTTTTTTTCTTATGGTATTAATTATTAAATATTACAATAGTTTAATTTAAAAAATGTTAAAATTTAAATTATTATTTTATATATTTTAATTATTTCTTATAAGTAGAGAATTTTAAATATTTTATTATATTTATCTATTCCTAGTCGAATATGATGTACAAATGATTGATTATCAAATCTTCGAAAAAAATCGGATACAAAAATTTATCTTGATTTTTGTTATTATAAATCGAGCTTTTCATCGTTTTTTATGTTTCTGACGTAAAAAAAAAAAGGTTAAAGAATATCAACAAATGAAAGATATCAAAATAAAAATAAAAATTTTATAAAAATAAAATGGTAAAAAACTTATTGAAGACAAGAAAAAACAAAATCTAAAAATTTACTAAGATAAAAACGAAAAAATTACATGTGAGAGTCTACTCCATTGATATTAGGCCACTTAATAAAGAACTTATGAATTAATAAATGCTAGTAAGTACATATATGAAAAAAAAAAATGGAGGATCAAAATGATTTTTTTAAGGACTGTAAACAAAATTGGCAAGTTTACGAATAATTAAAATGTTATTTATTTTTAAAACTAATTTCAATAATTACAATTTACATTTAAAGGAAAACCAGATCCAATACATTTTTTAGAGGCGGACTTATTTTAAATATGCATAATATTCTACCAGTACGAAATTTTCTCTGTATTTTTTCAGGCAAACCAAAAATTTTAAAACAAATAACGGAAATGAATATGTTCAAAATCATAAATACACTATAAATATTTTATATTACACTATCAATGCAAAATATTTTCTGACTTTATTAGTCTTTGATTAGTGGTGATTAAATCCTGATCAATCACTCTTAAGGAAGTTTCTCCACCCGATTATATATCATTTTCACAATGTTCGATTTTATGATTTGTTTTAAATACCAGCCTAATTTTCCTCACACTAATATTTTGATGATTAATTGTTTGTACGGCATTAAAAAGCCCTAAGTCTATGGTCGGTTTAGGGTTTATCATTAAAAAGTATATTGACAAGTCATAGACTATCTAGAATTACTTGCTAAATAAACTTAAAAGTTGTGAAAACATTTTGTTATGAATATAAATATATTTGTACTACAAAAGTATTATACACATATATTTACTTTTTATTTAATGCTAACGTGTGTTTCAATCCCACGTCTCTGAGAAAAAGGTTATTCTTTATCAAACATGATAATTAATTTTTAAATTTTTAAGTAACACGAGTCTTTACAACACGTGGCAATAAACTGTAAATAAAACTTATTAAAACTAAATTATTTAATATATTAAAAAACTAAAGCTATATATTATTTATATTTTTAACTAATTAAGACGAGTACTAAATGCTATATCGGTTCATTCTAACAGAATTCTTATTGAAAGATTTGTTGAGTTTTAGAAAATTGAATGATAAAATTTATTTATAATTTCCTTGACTATTCCTCATTTAATGACAGACATGAATAAAATTAATTAAGTACAATTGAAAGGATTGCTAACAAAATAAGAGAATATATAAGTTATCCTTTAAAATTATCTATGTCCTAAAATGATTATATGTTCCAATTATTAAATGGAAATATGATCTTCATCGTTGTGTTTTTTAATAGTTTAGTTAAAAGCTCTTTTCCCTGGTTTTGTTGTTCCTTGCCGCAAAGTATCTGCAGTGTTTTATTTTAATCGTTTAAGGTGGCGGCTGTTGTAGAACTTAGAAGATGTAGAAGTCAACCTATTTACCAGTACGTCGGTGAGAAAATTGTGGTTCACCGGCAATCCATGCTCCCCAAATTTAGTGCCGTTGATGTCAGCAAACCGTTAGTCAGTTAAGAAGCTGTCTATCTTTTGAGACCAATACTGCAGGAACATCCAAGGATTATATATATATAATAAAATTATTTATTTTTATTTTTCCCTAAGCATCTTCTAGTTTATCTTTTTTCTATAGCTTTATAAACATAAGCTAACTAATAAGACATGCATAAAATTAACCTAAATAAATATCAAAGGAATAAATTAAAAACGTGAAAAATATTTTTTATCATAAAAAGAAACTTGAAACGAAAACTCGACACAACAGAAAATTTTAAAAAGGATCAATTCAAAAATTAGTTAAAATAAATTAAAAACATTTAATAAATAAAAATTTTAAGATGCTTTTATATGTTTTGTGTGTGTACTTGGATGGTGTATTGAAGGTAGATTCCTCGTATATGTGTGATGAACATGGCAAGTGGAGGAAAAAATAAATAAATGATGAGACTAATGTCTCAAAACTCAAACTTAAGTGGCTTTGTTGTATTGGATGCGTGATGATACATGCTTCTTTAAGGTCGATCAATATGACAAAAAAAGTTCGGTATAGCAATAAAGTAACTTAAACTCTTTGTAGAAAATGTTGACTTCGATCATCAATTTAATATTGGATTTTCACAACATTTAAGTTTGGAGGAATTACTATACAAGTTTAGCCATACAAGGATTTTTAATGCAAAATAATCTTGTTTTAAAAATTTAACACATCATATGCTTAAAACTTAAATTCTAAATCATTAATTAAACTGTATAAGAAAAAAATAAAATAAAAGACAAGTTCAAATTTAGAAACATTAATTTCAAATATAAGAATAACTTTTACATGAAGGGATTGTCGAAGAACTGAGCCTAATTATAAATTAAAGAGTTCAAAATTGATGGATTGCTGCTTTTTTATATTGTTCCATCGTTATTAAGTAAGAAATTATTTCCGTCATTATTATGTTATAATTAAAAATTGATAAATATTATGATGCATGTTAAGAAATTCAGATTCTATATATTTTCGTGCTTTGCTTGAACCTGGAATGATAATTGCATGCTATTTCTTAGTAATTAATTAAATTGTTGAACTAAGGAAAACTCATACTATAGCTGTCAACCAAGAAAAAAATTGAAGAATGCAATTATGCGACAGTGTTGTTTATATTGCGTGGGCGGAAAGTCTTCCTCTACTGGCACCCATCCGTCCGTCCATTACCACCGACTATTGTGATTCTTTTCATTTCGTCCGTTGGATTCTTCATTAACTTAAGCGTCAACCCATCCACCACCAACATCATCTTGTAATAGTTATCATTCCGACAAACAAACGCTTAACTAATCCCTTGTTTAACTAATATTATATTATTCTAAGTGCCTTACTGATGAAAATTTTAAAACAATTATCGTAAAAAATGGGCAGTTTTAATATACACAACACCTTATAGTTTATAGTTTCATGAAAAAATAACTTTTATACTGTAAGTTTATTTTAAATTAAATTTACATATTTACTATTTTTTATCAACAAACTAATATATTAGTGTTCCTTAAAAATATTACCTCTAATATCTACTTTTACCTCTAAACCAATTTATATCTTCATCATATATTTAAGATATATTTGGTATTTTCAAAACATAATATGTATTTAATACTTTCTATCCAGGCATTTAAAATTTAATTAAAAATGTACAAGATTATCCAAATGATAATTACAACACTTTCAATCAGAATTAATTTTCTTGTTCTTTAATTTTTAAATTTGGTATTTGACCTAAATTTTAATGTTCAAATACATTTTAATATGTACATTTTCAAATTCTAACCAATTAAAAACAAATATTTTAGGGGACGATATATTATTGAATGCTCAATTCTTTTTGTAGTTAACTGCTGTTTAGCAAGGTAGCTGCCATTTTTTTATGAATAAATCATAATAATTCATTGATGATTAAAGAAAATTTATCTTCTTTAAACAAATGTGTGCAATGGTTTTAAAAACCAACAAAGGAGATAAATTTTGTTGGCAAGGAATGAAGAGAAACTTATACTGAAATAAGGCAAGGAATGAAGAGAAACGTATACTGAAATAAGCTTAATATATGTTTTTAATTCTTATTTTTTTTTTAATTTTTCATTTTTTTAATATTTTTTCTATTGTTTAGTCTTTAAAAATATTAACAGATTTAAAATGTTCCATTTAAAATATTTATTCATCCTATATTTTATTATCATTATATGAATTTTTTGTGATTTCTAAACTATATTTAAATTTTTTGTCAAGTTATTTTATCATAATAAAAACCTATAAATTTTTTATTATATGATAAAACATCATTTCAATCAAAATATTAAAATGTCAGTGAAGTAAGATGTGAAAAGAGATAAGTGATGGGATACAGTGAAAGAGAGACTATCAAGAGGCGTAACCCGTCCACGTCGGCAATGGATGACATTGCGCAGAAGAGGTTACGTGGAATGTATGAAATAGGAACAAAAATGGGACTTTGAAATGGAGAGAGAGAAAGGTGTGATGGATTGTGTCGGCCATCTTTGGATTTATCTTAAAGAAAGCTCAACGTGGCGGCCGTACCAGACGACAGACTAGAAGCCAAGTGGGAAACTCATTCCCTCCCCTTCACCCTCTTCTCTCCCGTTAATTCATTCATTCAATAATATATTATAATACTAATATTCCTTTCAACACAAACTATTTTCCATTTTCCAACCTCCATATAAATAGAAACCAATACAACAGCAACATCGTTTCAGTGTCTTCAGGTTCCTTCCACTTCCCAACCGCACATAAAAATTATCATATAGAGAAACAAACATGGTTTTGAATAGGTAGTAGGTTGGTTTAGTAGCTGGCAAGGGACTCGTCGATAGTAGAAGATATGGAAGGAGAAGGTTTAGGAGATTGCTGTTCCTCCAACTCCACCGCCACCAGAAACACCCAGAAACGGAAGCAGCAACAGCACCAAGACAAACCATACAGAGGAATAAGGATGAGGAAGTGGGGGAAGTGGGTGGCGGAGATTAGAGAGCCCAACAAAAGGTCCAGAATCTGGTTGGGTTCTTACGCCACCCCTGTCGCCGCCGCACGCGCCTACGACACCGCCGTCTTCTACCTCAGAGGCCCTTCCGCTCGCCTCAACTTCCCCGAACTGCTGTCCCAAGACGACGACGTTTCGACCCAACAGGGCAACATGTCTGCCGACTCTATACGCAAGAAAGCGACCCAAGTCGGCGCGAGAGTCGACGCGCTCCAAACCGCGCTTCAATCCTCGTCGTCCCACTCCGCTAATTCCAGCCACGTCAGCTCTGACAAACCAGACCTGAACGAGTATCCGAAACCCGAAGATTAGTTTCCACCGACCATGATATAGGGCTTCAACCTCCCCCTTTCTTCACCTATGTTTCAAAACCTTTTTATGATTATTCTCATATCATATATCTGGGTACATATTTCATAGTTTCTTCCACTTAAAATTAGAACCTTTAGGAAGAGATACACACACCAGAGAGGAGGCTAACTTATTCATGAGGTGAGTAAGTAAAATTGTATATTTTCTCTTTTTACCAGCACCAAGGGGTATATACATGTATCACTACTTGCTCACCTCACCAAGAACAAAGTTTAGCTTTTAACCAATCCGTGTAACAAAGATTTTTTTCCTTTTTTTCATTATGCGTATGCTGAATTCGTAGGCTGGTAGCTATGTGGGTTCTCTTTGACTGGGCATATGATGTGGTCTTTTCTAGGTCGGTGGTGTGTTGTAAACTTGTAATTTGTAACGAGATATATATCTGTTGGCTGGACTAGACAGAATCGAATCAAATTAACCGTGTTTGGTTGTTTCAGATTTTCTTTATGCAAATATATGTTTTGATGAATTCGATAATTTGATATCCATATGCGGTGGATAGTGTATAAGGGTTGAGTGTGTGTGAACTATATTCTCCCTGCGTGTGCTTGTTTATCTTGATGACAAGTCAAAAATGAGGAAATGATGGAATTGATGAGTGTGAAAGGAGGGTGAGGGTGAATGAAGAGATAAAGATAGGAACAGCAGTGGCCCAACAAGGCCGAATTAATTTGGAACAAACAAACAAACACTAATGTTTGAGTTGCGGAACAGTGGTAACAAGTGAATTGGGAGATAAGGAAGAATTGAGCACCCAAAGGAGGAAGGGCACCCCACAAAACTTTTTTATTTCAATTTTCTTTTCTTAAAAGAATATGCGAGATAGGCGGAGAACAGTGTGGCTCTATCTCAAAGTGAGGTTGTCACTTGTCAGAGTCATGGGAAAGTTGGAGTTTAGGATAGTTGCGTTTGATACACATTCAAACCGTAGGGCCTCACCCATCTCTCACCTCTCTTTACTTTTTAATAATATACTTTCGTCTTTCTTTTATTTTCTCATTACCAATCTTGCACATCACATTTCCTTAAAAAAACGCTGCAATGTACTGTCAAAACATTTCAATCAATACCTTATACTATGTGGTCCAACGATTTTTTCTATTCAATTTTTTCATTTTATAACTTCATGTTTTAACCACCAACGCACACCTGTTATTTCGTTTTGACGCCTGAGAAATTTCTTATTTCGTCTTAAATTTGGAAATTATTATTTTTGTTCTTCATCTTCCTCCGTGAAATGTCACCAAGTAGCACTATGTTACAGTGTTTTTGTGCGACTGTCCCTTTCCAATCATTGATTCCCCTTCGTCGGACTTCAAACTCCACTGTGAACCAATGCCAAATACTTTTCTACATTCCTATAAAAGACCACAAATACTTCGACTCCGTCACTTATACCCACTCGTGTCCATGAGTATAAAAAACAAAAACCCCTCCATATATATATATACATCAATGATATGTTTTATTTTTATAACTTTATTATTTCTTGCATATAGACTAATTTGTAATCATTTTATAACAAAATGAATCTTCTTAAAAGAAATCTACAGTTAATTATAGAAAATGAATTTAACAAATTTAAGTATTGAATTATGTAATATTATATCACTCATTAACATACAAATAATATTTAATGGTTCAAATATGTTGAACTTAGTCTAATTTTCAACCTAACTTGATTAATTTTATTGAGTTGGATTAAGTTTTTTTCTATTTAGTAATCAAATCCAAATATAATTTACATATGTTCAATGTTTATTAATAATTTATGATATAAAGATAATACTTAAGACATAATATTAACAATAATTTTTACAAACCTGAAATATTTTGTTTAAGTAGTTGAATTGATGGATATGTATGTTGTATAAGGATTGAAAAAATCATGAAACGTTGGATCTAATTGAGTTTATTTTGTACTGTTAGAAAAGAAATGAAAGAAATGGGTGTTGCTAAACTCAATGCACGTACAAAATTATATTAAATGGACTAAATTTAGTAATACTAAATATTAAATAATCAAATGAAAAAATTATAAGAACTTGATTGATGTTAACCCTACTGATAATAGGCTGAAAAGAAAAGAAAAAACAAGGTAAAAAGGGTCACTGGACCGTCCTTTATATAAAGGGTGAGGAGATTAGTGAGGATGAACGACCATTTTGAAAAAAAAAGCAAAGACCTCCATGCGTGCTCTAAGTTAGCAAAGATGATTAGCACATCAATTTGCCTGGCATAAACATGTGTCAAGACTACGGGTACTTCATGCTGCTACAAGAGATTGAGCATTGATTTCTCTTACCAAGTTGAAACAATGGTGAGACAAAGGACAATGACATGCAATGCTATTTCATAATCCATCAGAACCATCAACTTCCAGATGCAAAGGGAACAAACAGATTTGAGGTCACAAAGCAATCCCTAAAGCTTAGCTTTATATGGAATCCTTATGAAAGAACCACCATCAATCCCTAAAGCTTTGCTTTGATCGTGGAATCCTTTTGTGAGAAAACCATTATCTCATTGAAGAAGAACCCTATACACCACACCATCTACTCGAGTTTATCTACGACCCATCAACATTTGATTTGACATAGGCAGGTGGGGTAAGGCGGAAAGCACCATGCAGTAGTACTTCATAGCAATGCACAAAATCACTGTGATAAGGAGGACTACAAGTGCTATTTGATACTAAAGTATCGTGAAGAGAGTTTTCATGCAGATTTGATGCATGCCAGAAAGTAAAGTTCTTTGTCCTTTTACAACTACTGCATTCTTATTGGTTATGTTTTGTCCTTGTTTCTGTCAAATTATTATGAGATATCCTAACAAGATTAAAAGACCAAATCAGCCTACATGATACAAACTTCACCCTCAAATATAAGTTTTAAAACTTCACCAAAACAACAATTTATTGTCAGAATTGAATATGTTTGTATCCTTTTTTCTTTTTACAAAATTTATTTTTTTTCCAATAAATTTTTAATCCATCTTAATCTGTCGTATTTGTATGTCAACATTTTTGGTTCTTATCTCAATTGTGTTGGCACTAAGCATTCACAGTAAGATAAACATGCTAAGTTTTACACTATTCAATGATGTTGTACATCAATTTATTTGCGTAACATCCTAAAAATATATTTGACTGAAAGATTTAAAGAGTAATAAACAATTTCTGATGATTTTAAATCACCAAAATTATTTCACTTAGGAGCAAATCCTTAACAAAAATATTTCAGAAAGCTCATAAAGAAAAGAGTAGGAGATGTACAAGAATTTTATGGGTTGCATGAAGAAACACTCTCCTTCATTTTACCCGTTATAATGGACTTCGGGTTAATATTTGTCCACAACCATTTTTAAATAAATAAAAAAGAACATCTGATAATCTTAATATGATGCGTTCTTCCTTCATTCCCTTATTTTTTAAAATTCTAAAAATATCATTTTTAATTATATAATCTAATATATATATATATATATATATATATATATATTATTTTAAATTATATAATTTCAAATCTTTTTTATTTAAATTTTAGACTGCATAATCAAAAATATAATTTTTTATATTTCAAATTATATAATTTATAATATATTTTTATATTTAAGATAAATCGAAATATAATTTTTATATTTCAAATTGTATAATTCAAAATACAAGTATTTTAGATTATATAGTTTATAATACAATTATTTTATATTTTATATTACACAATTCAAAATATAATTTTTTAGTTTTCCATTATATAATTTAAAATAAATAAAAAGTAAAGGAATATAAGATTTGTTCAATAATTTTTTAATAGTAAAATGCTCATTTTATGAATTTATCAGGTCGAGACAAAAAGTATGGAGGTGTAAGAAAAAAGAGTGTTTCTTCTTCTTTGACATCTATACTTTTTGTAATTCCAACATTGATTATAAGAAAAAGACAAAAATTTCCATACTTTATAATGAAATAGGATTTTGAGTTTAATATGAATGTTGAATACTTCGAAAAGTTTGAACGATGTAATTTGCAGCTATTCCAAGCGATGGTCCAAAGTTGCTGTTGAAGGGAAATGCTGAAGTTAGAACTATGGTCGTGAGGCAGTTCTAGGTTGAGAACGATTGTGAGGGTGGCGGTGTGAATCTCGTTATAAAAGAGATAAGTTTTTTTTTCTTTTTTCTTTCTACAAATTCTATAATCTGAAAGTCATTATAATTGTTTTTAATCTATGAATTCTACAATTCGATAAAGAAATTACCTTTCTTATCGTAGAATCTTAAAATCAACAAAAGTCGTAATGACTTCTAGATTTTACAATTCAAAATTTTAAAATTTTGGACAATTGCTTCTAAATTGAGATGTACATCTCTAATAAGAAAGTTTTAAGGTTTTGAAGGATTCACGTGAATAACAGATATGTGAAATAACGTAACGACGAACTTGATATGTGAAGGAAAATTTTGCTGCCACAGGAACAAGGTGCATATACGGTGCAATTTGAGGGTGAAGGATAGGAGGTTAAAAATTTAATTTTAAAAATAAAAATGTATTTTCACATTTAGTTTGGATTTGCAGGAAAATACTATGGAGGTGCAGGAAGAAGCACTCAAGAAGAGGGCGTCTCTTAATATAGGACACGTAATGGACTGATATTCCAATTTAATTTGCTTGGGCCTTTTTTGGGTTTTATCTTATTATGCCTTTAACATAACCCTTCTATTTGAGCCATTGAATTCTGCACCCCAATATACTGATTCTGCATCCTCCTAAAATTAAATTATCAATTTTACTCCTTAGAAATATTTATTCTAGAATGGATTAGTACATTCATAATTGTATATTTTAAAATGTATTTTTACACAAAATTTCAAAATAAGTTTTGAATTTTACAATTCGGAATCTTTGGAGTTGTACAATTAAAAACACTCATAAATTATGCAATTTAGAACATTTTTTCAAATTATGCTATTTAAATTTTTTTTAGACTGTGTAATATAGAACCTTCTTAGATTATCACCCAATCCAAAATAATATTTTTATATAAATCTGAATTAAAAATATTTTTGACATTTCACCACTCCATGAGAATGCAGCTTCAAACCATGAGAGTACATAATGCAATGGCCTTTATTTGAAGCTAATGGCTATGCTGATCTGGCTGGACAAAATTTCTTCCCACCCAGGCCATATCAAAAAGCAAGCCCATCAGTAGACTCTTTTGTTTTTTTATAAAAGCCCATCCCTAGAGTTTAATTTTGGCCATTTCAATTTTCAGAAATTTTAAACTATTTTAATTTTTGAAAATTATTCTTGCTATTTTTAAAGATGGTGTATCATATATTTAGATTTCATATATTTAGATATCTCAACATTTATTTTTTGAGAAAAACTGGATTCGGATTTCTTAAAGTCCTAAATTCTATGAAGAATAAAAAATCTCAAGTGAAAAGGATAAATAATTTTCTTAATCATGAGTAAAATTGGTACACACTCCACACCAATGTCATATCATAGTGTGAAAATTGTTAAATCAATTATCAATGCGAAGTCATATGTCAATACCATTATACATATTTCACTATAAGAAAAAAAATTATTTAATGTCTAATTTTTAGCTATAAAATAAAATAGTTACTAATTGTGATCAAAATAGTTACTAAACTAAATTTTGGTAATTAAATAACTACAAAATAAAAATAATGATTGAATGTAATGACCAATTAAATTAATATAAATTGATATTTAACATTAGTTACCAAGATTTAAGAAAATTATAAAAAAAATACTGAAAACTTTATAATTTTAATGAATTTATATCCAAGAAATATATGCATGATGCACAATTTCTATAACTTGTTTTTTTTATGTTCTTATCTCTATATATTGAAGTATTATAACCTACAATCTAGTCTATATAAGCTCAAATCAAACTATTTTTTTCTTTTTTGACAAAATGAATTAGGTCTTAATTTTCATGAAAGTCTATTTAGTTGAAGAAAAAATCAAATTTTAAATCTAATACGTTGGTTATTTACGTAAATAGTAAGGATATTTTGTTATTGTTAATATATTAGATTCATATGTTATTTATTTATTTATTATATTTAAATATTAAGTATTTTTATAGTCTGTGAATTTATTTAAAAATTAATTTATATCCTACTTAGAGGTCTTATTACAAAATAAATTTATAAATAAGTTACCAAGAATTATACACTATATTGGTTTACATATGTATAAAAAAGTTAGTAAAAATATATTTGTTGATATATACTTTATGTAATTGAATATTATATTTAAGATATAATTTATATTTTAGATTTATACGAACACTTTAAATTAATGAATGTATACAAATTATAATTTAATTTAAATACAGAAATAAAAGATAATAGGTGGAGGCATATTGATGTTTAAGAGAATAATAATATTAAAAAAAAAGTCGTTTGACATGTTCATAGTTTCTTTTTTAATCATCCAAAGAATATATTTAGAGAGAAAAAGGATTGGAATGTGTAATTGAAAAAAACAACAATAAGAAATAATAGCAGGGAAACGCCATTTTCAAATTCTGTATATTTTTTTATTAAATAATCTATAGGACCTACAAATTTACGTACAATCTTATAAGTTATTTTTCCAGGAAGGTGGTTAATTTTCTTAATTAATTTGTAAAAATTTGTCGATTTGGGAGTAATGGTAAACATATACAAGTTTTAATTAATTTCAAATTAATAAATTTTATATTTTTATATACATAAATTTTTTAATGGATTAGCTTTAATTAAAGTGTGTTTTAAAATATTATCAACATTATTATAATAACAAAAATATGCAAAGTATATGTTTTTTTTTTTCGGCAAAAGGATATTTTAGGGAAAATAATTTTGTTGTTAGGAGACTATAAATATTTAGGTATATGATAAAGTCGTTAAATTAAATATGGACAGTAAAAATAATTTTTTTTAAAAATATCTAAATATTTTTAGAAGAAAATTATTTTGTACTTATAGTAAATTTTATTTATCTTAAATTTAAATATTTTATCTATTTCTAGTTTCGTGACTTAATTCTTAGAGTAATATAAGAGGCCAAGAATAGAATAATATACACAAATAAATTTTGTTTTTAGTAACTTATATGTTTCTCTATAGTTTAGTCTATATTTTATTTTATTTTTCACGTAAAATATATATTACTTTGAAAGTGGACGAGCGAAAAAAATAAAGTATAAAATAAACTAGTATTAATATTTCGGTTTTTTAAGTTTTTCTTGAAAATTCTTT
>Ga0209700_105552_pt1 | contig 21102 bp, 7 predicted proteins | sample SiratroredBW_FD_187528 | JGI IMG/M metagenome (GOLD analysis project Ga0209700, IMG submission 187528) | Root nodule microbial communities of legume samples collected from California, USA - Siratro red BW (SPAdes) (version 2) | ecosystem: Host-associated > Plants > Roots > Nodule | place: USA... | reverse complement strand
AAAAACAAACAAGATTATAAAAAGTTGACGTTAATTTCTAAACAATCTAAACTAACAATAATTATATCAGGTAAAAGAGAGTCAAATATGATTTGTATATTCCACTAACGGCTAGTAGATATATCATATGATATAGAAAGTCGTTGAATCAAATAAAGGAGTTGTTGAATGATTATGAAAATTATTAAAAAGACTATTCGTTGAAGGAGAATATTGAGAAAATGTTGACATCAAAGGAGTTCACTCCACGGGTTTTTTTGTTATGATTTTTTTTGGGTTTTCAAGCCTCTTATTCTTCGTTAATATTTTTTAGTTAAGCATTTTTAGTACAATTTAAATGAGGTTAACTTGAATTTTTTTAATCAAACTCTTATCTATAATACATGCACAAAAGATAAGTACAGTGAATGATTATCTAATTCCTAACTTGAACCAATTAGAAGAGTACTAATTATAACTATTTTGCTTAATCCTCCTCGTAATGGATCTTTTACATATAGTAGATACTCAACTTTTGTGAGATGGTCTCACAGTCCACTACTAATTTGACAGGGTAGGTTGATATTTTAAACTTGCTTTGACCCGCAATTTTTTTTAATTCAAAATTAAAATAAAAAATTAGTTTTAAAACTTAACTTTTTTTTACTGTATTATTTGAATGATGCAAATATATTATAATATTACAACTTAAAACATTAACACTTAAAAATTAAGTTTCAATCATTAATTATAAATTAATTATAATGGAGTGATTTAAGATATAATGGTAGTAATTATTTTAATTTATCCAATTAAAAATATCAATTAACAATTTTTAAAAAAATATTAAATTAAACAATCAAATATGCTTTTAAAATATGTTTAATTAAATTTCAAGTCTCTCGTATTTTCAATTAGTCATTATTAATACTTTTCATTATATCAAGTACTTAAAATTTTAATATTTATTAATTGAGTCACAATTGTTTGATTTTGCTGAAAAACATAATTGTTACTTTTCATTATCATTACTTACATATCTTTACACAGAAAATAAAAATGACTTAATTAAATTTTAATTTTTTAATAAAATTGAACATATTAAAATTAGTCCTTTTACCATTTAGAAAAAGAAAAATACAGCAAACAGATAATAAAAAATAATGTAGTGAAACACCACTTATTTTCATCAAAAGATACATGCTATTTAATTATTATTTCAATATTTCATATTTAGCATACTCATAAAATAATTTACTAGATACAAATAAAAACAATGATGTAAAATAATTATAAACATATAATAAAACAATTTTTTAAAGCGGTACTAGTGGCTAATGTTTCATGATACCATACTAACATTATGATTGGTGAAATATTTTATCAAATTAAAGTTATCTGCAAATTTCTATTGCGAATTTGCCATTGGCTTCCCACCAACTTTTTAAGGAATAAAAATACCTAAATTGTATTGGTCCCGTAGTTAACTTATTGTACATAAAAGTGTTTTATTTTTTTATGACGTCATTACTTAATCATTATAAGAAAACAATTAAATAGTTAAAAATATATAGGTTAATCACTCGTACAATTAAATCTATTTTAAAATATCATTCACTCAAAATATAAAATAAAATTAATAAAACATTAAATAAGAGTTAGATCACGTATCATAATATTATTTATAATTAATTAATTATAAACAATATGGGTAAAATCCACGTAATATTTAAACAAAATTTAAAAAAAATAAATAAAATCAAACAGAAGATAAACTCACACAATACAATATTATTTATAATTATTTAATTATAATAAAATATTATAATAATTATAATTGAATTAATAAATATAATAATAATAATAATTATATAATAGAAATTTTTTTTATGTCTTGATTAAAGATTTTATCCAGCTGATAAGAGATTGTGAGTTCAAGCATCAATGTATTCTTGTAGTAATTTTGTAACTACCCTCAATTGTTATTATTTATTTAAAATTAAAATGTCAATTTTTTAAAAATTCATATAAGCGTCTAATAAATTGATTAGAAGCGAAAATTGTTGGCACTGATTGGAATTTTGACAAATAATTCACAAAGTAAATTATTTAAGTCAATATGTTTGTAATTAAAAAATATTTAATGAATAACTACCGGTACCTAAATGCCCAACCCAAGACTTAATAAAAATAAATACATATGAAAACTGTGAATAGATTTGCGCCATAGAATTTGAAAGCACCGTTCTAGAAGCTACAGCTATGGTTTGGCGCGTGAATGACTGAAACAGAGAGAACACAATCCGCTAATGGCTGATTCCACTCCAACCGCGACTCCTTCAAACGACGACGAATCATGCCTTTTCCAACGAACGGTTACTCACACGCCCTTCGTTCTCACTCCTTTCAATTTTCCCCTTCTCCAATTTTCAATTCTAACGCTGTTCTTTCGTTTCGCAAGGTCACCTTATACGATTGGTGGTTGGTTAAAGCCAAAAACGACTTCCAAGGAAAGCGTTTAGCCGTCGCAGGAGTCTCGTCGAGAAAGTAAGTATAAGATTCTTCCCTCTCTTCCGGTTAGGGTTTTCGCGCGAGTGCTCTCGAGTAATGTCAATGTCGCATTTCAGTTGCTTCGAGCCTGTTCGTGTTGGTGATGGTGTTGACGAAATTGTGTGATTAGTGTAACGATTTATTTTCTGATTCAGGGATGAGCCACTACGCGTGTTTGTTTCTGCTCCCGTCGTCAAAAGATACGACGAGTTTTCTCTCGAGACCGTGGATGGGAAATACGTTATATTTAGTGGCTTCATCAACGAGCAGCGCACTATTGAAAACGGTTTCGCCCCTGAGGTTTGTAGCATTTCGTGGTTGGATAAACTTTTTCTCTGTAAAAACTTGTGGATAAGAGGATAAGAAGATAAAATGAATTGAACCTATGTTCATGGCTAAAATCAACTTATGCGTTTTAGGTTTTGTAGAAGTTAAACGAGAGAGGTTCTGTGGAATTTAAGTGTGTAAGTTGACTTTAGCTTATTCGAGAAGTTCACTTAATTTTATTTGGTGTTTTTTTTTCACTTTTCCCTTTATATTTGACAACTTGTTTTAAATTTTTGGTGTATCGTATGATGTGCATCTTTTTCATGTAAGTGTTAATGTTTTTGGTTTGAATATTGTAAGATGTTGTCTATGGTGATAATTGGCCCTTGTTTTATGGTGTTTAATTTCCCAAATTGACTTTCTTTTCTTCATTGCTAGCTTTTCAACCGATTTGTATTTGGCTTCCCTCCAGACTGGGAAAGCTATGCTCTAGATTTCTCCAGAGAAGAATCAAACACTGGCACTGATTTGGGCAGTGTTGTTCATGATGACATACCAACTAGCTGTCCAGAAATTTTATCTGATGGTAAATATTCCAATGATGTTTGTAATTGATTTGCACTTTTTTTAGTCATTTCTTGCACTTGTTTGGTGTTTTGTCATTTCCTGTGTATCCAGTTTTAGTAGATATTTTAATTGTCATTTCAGGTACGGAACATTGCATTCGTACTTCTTTGGTATCACCGGAGGAGGCACCGGGAGAGCAGGAAAAGCTATTCCCCGGATATGATTGCAATGTGTCAAAGGGGATAGGTGGGGTTAATCTTGTTTGTAGTGGTGGTGGGAAAGGACGTGGTGCCAGGTTGCATGATATTAAAGTATGCCTGCAGAAGAAGCAGGCTGCTTCTGAAGGTATTTCGAAGCATGCAGATAATGAGGAGAACTCTACTTCAGTGGCCTTTAAGAATTGTGATGTAGAGGGAATGAGAAGTCCGGCAACACCCATTCAGTCACAATCGAGGAGCGAATATTCAGTTGATGATCGTAAATGATTTACAATTTTTATTCATGTCTTGTATTTGTTTGATGTTTTATCATTTCCTATCCAATTTCTATATATATATATTTTAGTTGTAATCGCAGGTGTGAATGATTGTATTCCTACTTTTTTGGCATCACCGGAGACGGTACAGGGTGATCACGGAAAGGCATACCCTGAACATGAATGCAACGTGTCAAAGGAGGTGGGTGGTGTCAATGTTGCTTGTAGTACGGGCGGGAAAAGACGAAGTGCCAAGTTGCATGATGTTAACGTTTACCAGCAGAAGAAAGAGTCTGCTTCTGGATTGCCTCCGAAGAATCCAAATAATAAGAACTATACTTCGGTGGCGGCCTTGGATAATTGTGATACAGTCGGACCGAAAAATCCGGAAACACCTATTCAGTCACTATCATGGAGACAACTAAGCACATCATCTGAACAGATAGTTAAAAAATCTGCATCCAGAATTTCTATAACATCATTGTCACCAAAGACTGACGGCTCTTATAAGAAAAAAGTGGGCAGGCCTAAGGGGACATCATTGTCACCAAAGACTGACGGCTCTTATAAGAAAAAAATGGGCAGGCCTAAGCGAACACTGAATCAATCTGCTTCTGCTGGCAAAAATTCGCTATTAAAGGATCGAAGTAACTTGACCGAGGGAAGCCAACAGAAAACCTCCACTTTTTCGCCTGAGTCATCGAAATTCAGAACATCGAGATCTGGTAAATTTTTCATTACTGTCTCTTCATAAACTACTTATTAGGCTTCTAGGTAATAGATGCGCTTTATGCTATTTTCATGCACTCTCTTGTTATCCAACTCTCTCACCCAATGCTATTTTTAACCTTTTTGATGTAATTTGAAACGTCATTTACTCCAGACTATAATATTTTTGCGTGGGTTATGTTGCAGGCAGGTTGCTTCTACCTCCCTTAGAATTTTGGCGCAATCAAATACCAATATATGATGCGGTATGTGATTTCTTTGTGTAATGGTGCAACTTTCTCTTGGTTGCCATCGGTAGACATGCTGCACACCAAATCGTATCTCTTGTACACACTAAACATGTCTTCAAATAATATCTCTTAACTGTTTCTTTTTTAATGTTATAATTCAGGATCATGAGCTTAAAGAAATTAAGGATGGTGCATCTCTGATATCACCTTGTAGGGTTTCTTCACCATCATTGAGCAGGTACATCTTTTGTTGTTAACATTATACTAATTCAATTATAGCTTTCTCCGCTTTCCATGGGGAGAGAACGTTTCCTTAGATTAAAATATCTATGTGCATTTTGGTGGGTCTTTTGGAAAATCTAGGATTCAATTTGACGGATTCATTGATCATTAGATAGAATATAAAAAAAAAGTTCTAGTACTAATTTATGAAACAAAATATCTCCTTATTCTAAATTCTAATCTCTTGATTTGCGTAGTGTTTAGTAATAGGATAAATATGTTTCTCAATTTTGAAAATTTTCATTTTTAGTTCAGTAGCGAAAAATTATCTGGTTTTCATATAATATGTTTATTTCTATTTGAGTTTTGACTGGTCCTATTAAGAACTTAAGAGTATTTTTAGTATTTTTAATGGTGAATCTTCAAAACAAACATCTTAAACATAAAACCTATTATTGTATTAAGGTGAGAAATAAAGTCTCCATTGTGGAGAATGACTTGTATAAAAACTCTCAAGATCTTCAAAAAATAAAATAATATTTTAAATTCTCTCCTAATTTTTTTTATTGTAGAACCTAGAAAACGTTACTTAAAATTTTAAAGTAAAATCTATTATTAGAGAAAAATGAAATGAGATATATATTATAAGTGGTATAAAGGGATTAAGAAAGAGTATTGCAAGATCTCTAAAGATGCTCTTAAATTACCTAGGTGAGTATTTTGAAGTGGATGATTGAAGTAATTTACTAATTATTTATTTGACACGTCTTCATTTTTTCCTAGATTAGGTTGAGAGTTCTCGTTTTTAGTACGATAGCTAAAACCAATGGGGAGAATTAGTTAAGGGTGCTGCACGAAAAGAGGTTGGCTGTTTGATCATTGTTTGATTGGTTATAACATATATTAATTTATGGGATAAATTGTAGGTAGTTTCCTTAACGATTTTTATAATTTTTTTATTAGTAACTTTTTTTATTAGTAATTTGAATTTGATATAGAAAAGAATTTGAATCTGGCCCATGAAACGCAAGTTCCTATTATACTAAAAACCGAAATAAAAAAGGACAAACGAAGATAAGTAGATTAAATGATTTTTTATTTGCAATTAATATTTTTGGTGAGTTTTAGTCGCTGAAATTTATTTTTAATTTTAGTGAAGACTTTTTACCAATCAATTTCTAGAAAATAAAAACCGCCAGGGAATTAATTGTCGCTAAAAGTAATGAAATTTTAAATTTGCCGAGACATCATCACTTAATGGCGGTAATTTTATAGAATTTATGAAATTTGACGGACCAAAATATGATGCACCAAATTTTAGCTAACGCACTAAACAAAAATCACAAAAACTTTATCTACTTAAAATGGAAGTCTTCAAAATTTTAGCATGAAATTCTGCTTCAGCATTAGAATCGTTGGTTCACTTTATTTTTTATTTCTCAATGTTACAAGGTTTTCCTCCCAGAGAAGTATAGTAACCTGTCAACAATTAACCCTGCACAATTGGCATCCGTGTAGCCTTCAAGTGTCATATTCTCACTCCTTCTAAACAAAATTCCTCTTCTTGGAGCCCCTTTAAGACTGTAAAAAATTTTGAAGAAAAGCCTGTAAATGAATTATCCCGTGCTTTAATGCTTAGGTACATCTTATCTACCATGGTAGCCTCTTATGCAGGTCGCCCTCAGTGCACCTATTGTAAACGTTTCGGTTACACGCAAGCGCTAGTTCTTGATTGACTTAACTATAGCATTAGTCCCTCTCAATTCTTAGTCCGCACCCAATTATTGTATGACTTAGTCCGCAGATAATGGAAATGTGCAAGAATACAAAATAGGATGCTTTATTTGATGAGGACTACAAGGAGTTCATGCAATATACAAAGAATCACAAGCCTGACCTTTGGTCAGAATTGGTCCTAGTAGAAATCTAATAGTCTGTCCCTCTCAATTCTCACCTATTGGTCCATGGATTTTGGACTCTGGTACTTCTGATCATGTAGATGGTAATCCTTCTCTTTTCTCTACGTTATCCCAACTTATAACTCATCACATTACTCTTGCACATGGGTCAAAAGTTAAGCTAGTGATGGTATAGATCAAGCCACTCCAATTGAGCCTTGCACTTGTAATGGTCGAAGTAGCCGAAAAGAAAGGAGCAGAACCTGTTGAAGCCATTTCAGAGAGGAAGAACAATGACCAAACCTGAGAATAGAGAAGAGGCAGAAGAGTCGACGAGTGAGATGGAGGTTTCATTCAACCGAATTGCAGTACGTGGAGGACACGTGCCACAAGCAGGATGCGTTTGAATCGGCACGTGATTGCAAGCGGTCGATCGGTTGGTCGCGTGACCATTGGGGTTGCGCTCGTCTTGTAACACCTAACTAACTTGTTCCCGTTCTTTGCTGCTAAAGCTTTTGCCTAGTGTCCTTGGCTTTTGAGTAGGTTTGCTCAACAACATCCCAAATCTCCTTAGCTGTGTTAAGGAACATACAGTGTGACTAATCTTCGAGATCATTGAATTGCACATTGACGTTATAATTGAGTCTTGTCGTATGCATCAAATATATGATTCTCCTTTCTGGTCCAGCTCTGGTCAGGTGACTTAGTCTTGCTTTGAGCACTGTATGACACAATTGAGACCACTTTAAGTATCACATCAAGCTGTATGCAGAATGAATGTTCTGCAGTTTTTCAGGTTGTTGAGCTTGGGTATCTCCTGTAACAGGTTCTACTATTGCATCTGGTAGGACTTGGCACTCTAAACAAAGGTTTTACAAAAGGTTACATCAGCAATGAAAGCTGTTGTTATTGGTTGCAGTGAGAGCCTCCTATGGTGACAGTTCTGCTACCAAATTTAGGATTGAACTTAATAATTTCATTAGGTAGAATATACACAGAAATTCCAGGACTAATTTAGGAAACAAAATATCTTAGTCTTAGCTTAGATTCCTTGGTTAATTCTCCCGGTCTTTTTTTTTTCTGGCCAGAAAAATTCGTTTGATATCTGTGATGTGGAAGTATATCATTACATGCCCCAGATCTTTCAGGCCCCTGAATCCAAATGTAAGCCCACAGGCACATCTGCGCACTCAGATAAAGAACCTTAATGCCGCCTGATTTTGAACCCTCAGCAACAATGCTTCATATATCAGTGTGACATCATTCACCAATAAAACTCATATGCTGATTTTAGAACTGACGCCAGAAATAAATATTCCAGATAAATCTTAATGTATTTTTTTTGGGTACTCATGTTGTAAGTTTAATCATAATTTAGAACAATCAATCATAAATATTTCATAGAATCTTAGAATAGATTATTCTCACATAATATAGGATTGTGAGAGAGACTTACCCTGATCAATTAGAGATCCTATCAATTGAATTTCAATCTCCTTCTCCTAATTTATCTCTTTCACTTCAATCTTCTTCTTCCAATCTATCACTTTCGGTCACTTCCTTCTCCACACACTTTCTTGATGGTTAATTGTGAAGAACTCTTACAAAGCATCATAAAACTTTTAATTTTTTTTGCTGTAATTAGCTTCTATCAAGTTGATTACCATCAACTATTTATAAAGTAAATAATCTCCCATAATTACCAGGTTCTTCTATTTAATTAAATCACATTCAGACCCATAATTATATTTCACATGAGTCATATTAATAGAATATATTTATTTATTTATTTTCTTATACGTGTGTCCCTGAATAAATGAATTGTAACTTGCAATTAAGCCGACTTATTTTCCTTCAAAATATGTTAACATGATTATATTTTACCTCTATAAATACTAAACACTTTATGCTGTCTCGTGGTATGAGAGTAGTCTTGGAAAGTGAATTTATGTTTTATTCAATCCCAAAAACATGGAGTTATTTGTATCCCACTTGTACTCCAGTTTAGCCATATCACTAGTTGATATGGAACCCACCCATCCTTAGAAGTCGCAATTCAAGTAACCTCTAAAGATAATGCAACTTAGGTAGGTTAGAAGAGACGGTAGTTTAGAGGACTTTCTAATACTTCTCATGTCCAAGGCTTCCTGCATGAAGCGTGACAAATGCAAGTGGCTCAGATTTTAACGCCATATTGACTTGTTAGATTAAATTTTATATATATATATATATATATACACACACACATACATACTAAGGGTGATGATTGCAATTAAGTGAGTTTTCTGTAATGGATGTTTGAGAATAACAATTCATTTGCTGTTTTTGACTTGAAATGGTTGTCTTGTTAAACAGGTTTAACAATCCAAGACGTGCAGCGTGATGTAGTAAAGGGAGTTAAAGGCCTGATTCGTGGTATTGATCTTTTCTGTGAATGGTGCCTCGTCTTTGGTTGTAGTTTTTTTGAATATTTTTGTGGTAGTTTTACTAGTTAGATCGATGTACATAGTTTATAATACCATGATTGAGTTGAATACCTTGTGGTATTATATTTACTTCTTGAAGGTAAACAATCTGGAAATATTTAGAAACTGAAAAATGACGCTCTACTTGTTCACCATTCGTCCGCTCAAACTGCCATGAACAACAATGCTTGCAGTTGAATAAAAAGTTAAGGGAATGAAAGTGGTGCAATGACGGGAAAGTGAACTGTGTTACATATAAATCTGGATACTGGGCTACAGAAAACAGAAGAAAAGGTTCTTTATTTATCAAAAACTGATACAAAGAAAACCTTGTATATACGTCGATGACCGACCTACTCAGCTTCCTAAGCAATCGAAACTGAATGACGGTAAGAACAGAAAGTTGAAAAAATTGAAGTTAACGAACTTCAGCTGGTTATTATTTACACCTTCACTTCCGTTTTCCTTTGTTTCGAACTAAGACTATATTCAAGGGTACAAATTGGACTGTTACGTATTTTCATTTACGATAGTGGCACATAGGTTTTTTAAGTACAAAGATCAATAGTGGCAACTGCAATGGCCATATAACAAGGTCACTCTCCGTGTTGATACGGTGAGAGGCTTTACAAAAATATCAAAGTGACTAGAATACTGGAAATGAAGGAGTTGCAGCTAAGTATGCTTCCTGAAAAAATGTGAGGGGATAAATATGACAAGGAGCTAGTCGCTTGTGTGGAGGAGAAACTGTGGACGATAGAAAAGTTCAATTGTAGGATTCAGAAGAGGCTTTGAAGAATGGAATTTCCAAAACCTTTTAGACGTTGATTTGTCCACAGTGGATGCTTTTAAGATAGTTTTTTGACCGACAAATAATGTATGAATAGTTTTTCACATTTTCCTTCGAATTTTGTACTTTGTTTCCTCAAACTAAAAGAAGTTGTGATTTGTTGACTTGTTGGAACGTCTATTTTGTTAAACTTTACATTTGAATTTATCAGAATTAACTTGAGGTATAATGACTTAAGACTGTCCAAAACAACTACGCCACTTTTAGGCAATGATGGTTTAACGGAATTATAATATTTTGATCATTATAATATTTTTAGAATGCTTATTTGTTAAAGCCGTTTAAAATTGAATCAATTGGAATAAATGAACTTGTACTCAATTAAGTCATAATGCTTAAACCATTTTAACTACGACCCTGACAATAACTTATTAATTTTAAATAAAAATTATTATACCCTATACTAATACTTAAAAAATATTAATAATATAAAGGCGAAAACTATTTTAACACTTTTTAAAATAGATATTCCATCCTTTACAGACATATATCAAAGTTAGATATCAAATATTTAAGTTCATAATAAAAGTTAATTTCAATATAAACAAAGGTACAGACTTCACGATGTTTCAAGAAAAATTATATGTATGAACATTATTCTGTATTTTTTTATATATAATTCAATCTACAATATATCAACTATATTTTGACATTGTAATAAACTTCATTACCAGATGCACCACAACCTATTAAAAAATATACCCACCGAACCTTTTCATTCGATCATTAGGTTAATAGATAAAGAAATTGGTTTGATCTAGATAATTCTTTTAAAAGCAAATTATTTTTCTCATCTTACATAAAAAATAAAAAAAATGCTTTAATTAAGTTATTGTTATCATTAACAACAATTTGTTTTACCATTGAATAAGCAAACAATACACCGTCACTTTGAATGATAAATCCCCTCCACCAAATAGGTTACAAGAGAATAACAGAAAACAAAAGAACAAGTATTTAACATTCAATATGGAGGAAATAAAATTATAAGCTGTCAAATTCAGAGGCTATAAATCAAAACGTTTCTGAAATTTCCTTGTCACAATCATGTTAATCACACTTCGCAGATAATAGTGCTCTTCAAGAATTGACATTTAGGCGATTGGCCCTTTCTTTTGGATACTAAATCTCCAACTTAGTCTCCCAAAAAATTATATATGAAAAAAATTACAAAGGGGAAGGGTATATGAAAGAAAGGCGAAAACAGACGCTAAAAATATAATAACCTTCACAGATGATAATCATGTGCGGCACCCCACTTTGTCCAGTGCCTGCGATCGGTACGAAACTACAATCTTTTGTCACGGAAGGAACAATCATGAAGTACAAGTCCATTACAACCCTGGTCAAGAAGGATAACAAATTATAATTTGTTTCAAATTATATACATGAAATCTGCGGTAAAACAAAATATACATAAAATAAAAATAACACGATAAAACTGCTAATAATTATAATTTCAATGTAAACATGCTCAACCTATCCCCTCCTCTCCACAATTCACCTAAACAAGTAGCATCCGTTAGAAGTTAGGGAGATTGTAGAATCTGAGCAATTCAGAAAAATTTCAAGTACTCAAAAATGGTTCACATAGACGATTGTGAAGGGTATTAAGAATCAGTTTGAGCAAAAGGTTAGGATTTAGTCGGTATTTCTAGGTAACTATAAGCCATTAAAATAAAAAAAAATAAAAAAGTGAAAATTTCCCATGTGACCATTGAGAGAGATATAATAAAGCCTAATGTACGGACCTTAGAGAAAGCCTCCCTCTGTCCAAGTGCCATCCGGTTTTCCATTATGACCAACACCTTTCTTATTAGATGCACCTTGGTAAAAATTATCAAACCCATCATCTTTGCCATTATCCCAGCCAGCCCAATCATCATTATTATGGGGAGCTGATGCTTTAGCTGGTTCTTGCTTCCTAGATTCTGTGTGGTCCCAATCATCCCAAGAGCTTGAGTTGTAGGTACTAGACTGAACACCTGATGAATAGCCTGAGCTATGAGTTTTATATTGCCCTGATGAAGATTGTTCTCTTCCAGGAGAAGAATTCGAGCCTTTGTTCTGTTGGTTAAAATCCTGATAATAACCATTTCTATCAGTCTCACTCCGTTGCCAGTTATCTGTCTTCCAGTTCGGATCATCTCTAGTGTACTCCTCGATCTTCTGGGAGGCCATGGCCATAACTCCTTTCATTAAGCCCCAAGTCCTCTGTCCAATCTCTGACGTCTTTTGAGTGACAACAGTGACAGTTTCATTGACCTTGTGATCATAACCACCTTCCTTGACCTGAAACAAATACTATAGTCTTATTCGGGCTAACAAAAAATGGAAAAAAAATTGCATGGTAGTATAAAAAGCACAAAACATCGATCGTTTATAGTTTACACATTTTCATATGGGTAAAGAAACTATAAAATGAGCTGATAGGGATGTGCACAATTCCTTGGCCTAACAGAAATGTCAAAAACTTCCACAAATAGGAGTTCAAGAAATTCCTTTACAGAGCTGTATGCATTTACATTAGTGATTTCAAGTTTCTCGAACCAGCAATCGAATTAATTTCTCCATCTACTATTTCCAACAACTTACACATCCACATATGATATAACAAATCTGATAATAAAAAAACCAACATACACTTCAAATAGTAAATGGATCCACGACCAAGGTTACTATATGCCTATTTGGTTAAAAGTTGAATAGAATATATACTAATGAAATTGATTTTGAACTGAAAAAGAGACACATGCATAAATTATCCTAAACCACATATTCTCGTTGGAACATCTTTTTTGTTAGAAAGTAGGAAAATTGATAGCCCACTCATCCTCAAGACCGCAGTTGTCAACAAGACACAGTCGGATATTCTAGCAGTTAAATGATGCACAAAACTTGCCAAGCGAAATAATGCTTCTGAGTATGTAACGTCATATGTAGCCTATTGCCAACAATTTCCGTATAAGTAAAACGATGTCTTGAGCAGTTACATCCCAATAACTACTACAAAAAAAATGTATACTGCCTTTTGACGAGTATTTCTAAAAGCATGTTGGGGATCATAGTAAAAGAGACTTATGTGACTGGAGTACAGACTTCACTGCCCATACTTGAATCATATTTATATGCCCCAAGGAAATAATAGTCTTTTAACTGGGACGAGAGGTTAGAACAACAAAACATCTTCTCAGAGACTAGACATGTGATGATGAAAATGACAACATGAAGGGAGAATTTACTAACTTGCCACAAACGTGCATCTGAGTATCATCAGACATTGTTTCCCTATAGACCTCATTTACCAGTTTTCATCCATCTCATAGAACACCAACTGCATTTGGCAATCTCAACCCCCCAAATATTATTTGCAATCCTCACAAACGAGGCAAAACCCAATGAAAGCACAAAAATTACATAAAAGAATTTTGTCATTCATGCTGCTCATACATATGAACTTTTCAATTCACAAGAACAATACCAACTATATATATACAAAGAAAAGACTATCATTTCTGTTTCATTTCTTCGTTCATTTATTTGTCAGGTCAAGGGGATAAAGGGGGTGCCTTTTCTTTAAAATGCACTACGTTTAACTTCGGAAGTAACAAATCGAAACAATGCATGGTTGGATCATCTTCCACATACATTCCAAAAACAACAAACGTGTTTGGAAGGGTTTTAGAGTTTCTGAGGCCGTAATTGTGGCAGCACATGCCACAATTTCCTGCAATATCAAGGATTGCATGGTAACAGCGACCACACTGCAACCGCAATTTAAAACCTTCATTTCGTGATAGAAAAAAATTTTCATTGCCAACAATCATTCAGTGCAATGCAGAGAGACGATGCAGAATACCTTAGAAGTGATCTCCTTCGTGCCAGCCTGAACAACATTAGCCGCAGACTGAGCAGCAGAAGCAGCAACCAAAGACAATTTCCCAATCCCCTGCAATCAAATACTACCTCATTAAAAAACACGAACCGATTCTTCAAAACTAAACAAAACCGGAGCGTTCAATCAATTCAATTCACCTGCGAAACGACAGATAAATAATCGTTTTGAGCATCGTTCCTTCGCTGAGGCATCGGACTGGACCCGAACCCTACGTACTTCCCTCCCTGCGATGGCGGAAGCCCCTCAGGCCGTGACTCGTTCTCCACCATCTTCCTCGCGAAGAAGCTTTCCTTGTTCGCCGCCGATGCCTCCAGCTGCGACCGCGTGATGTCCTCCGTCGACCTCGACCTCGCCGGCGCGCCCGCGCCGTTCATGCTCCTGAAGTCCCCGGTTGACCTGCTCCGGATGTCCCCCGAACTCCCCTCGTTGTCCCAATCGTCCCATCCTCCCTCGCTAGCTCTTCGCGTCTGCGTCAGCGGCGGCTTCCCCTTGCCTGCAGCAAGGTTTTCCTTGACTACCGGCGGATCTCGCCAGGGACGGCCGTCGGCGATGGCCTGGATCCGGTCGCGGTAGATGGAGGCGGCGTTGGTGTTATATTTAGTGACGATGTCTGTCTCCTTGGGGATGGAGTACTGAGCGAGGAAGGCGTTGAGCTTATCGTTGCCGCCGGCTTCCATTTTCTTGATCTGGACTTCAGACCAGGAGTCCATGGTGACAGATCGGACGAAGGAGATGTGGACGCCCAAGCCACGGTGCTTGCCGGAGCACTCCAGACACATGAAGACGCCGTACGAGACGGAGGCCCACTGCGGGTTCTTCTGGGAGCAGTCAACGCAGATCTTGTTCGCCGGCTGGGATTGGAGGTCCCGGAGCCGCCGCGACGCCGCCGCCATCGAAATTGGATCTGGAGAAGAGAAAACCTAACGCCGAGAGGGTTTAGGGTTAGCGTGAATGAATGAAGAAAGTGAATCGCAACGGTAAAGCGTGGTGTTGGTGATTTGACTCGTTGACTTGTGCCAGCCCCAATAGATGTTTATCCTAGTAAACGGGATTTGGGAATCATGCTTTACTTAACAAGAATTTTACTTAACCTTAAATACTACTTTTTTATACAACTAAAAATACTTTTATAGAATATAATTATTTTAATTTGTATATTCATATTGGTTAATTACTTCAAAAAAGATACAGGGTAAGAAAATATCTTTTATTTGACTGATTTGAACGGAAGAAAAATAATAGATTATACTTTTTAGGTTATGTAATTAAATTATTTTGATACTTTTTTGTGTTTTTAGTGATTTGTAGGGAAATAATTATATTATTTATATTTTTTCCTTATAAAATTATTTACAAATTTTGATGATTTAATTCTTATAGTTTTAAACAATTTAAAAGGCTAACATAAGTTAGTTTTTATAATTTTAAATAATTCGAAAGGAACCAATTTAGTTTATATATTTAAAACAACTTAAAATATTTATTCTTACTGTTAAAACTATAATTTTAACAAACTTAAAATATTTACTCTCATAAATAAAAATTATTTAGTTTATATAGTTTTAACATTTTTAAATTTAGAAAACAATAAAAACAATTTACTTTAATTTAAAAAAATCAATATCAATAATAAAAAAAACTAACATTGATGATTAAAATTGCTAAAATTATATTTACAATATTTACCTCAATTACTTGCATTTAAACACTTTTAACTTTTAAATGAAGATGCACCAATAGATGAGATAGAAATACAGGGCACAATCAAGTTTAGAAAATAAAAGGATAATTGGAGTATTAAAAGGACCATAATTAAAATTTGTCTACTATGGAAAAGAAATAATAAATTGTGAAGCTATTATCCCAATAACATAAATGTGAGGAAGAAGACAAACTAGGACATATTAATTAAAAGACTATTTAAAAGACTATGTATATTAGCTATCTTAAGCTTAACACAAAAAAATATTTTTCATGTTATGCGGCCTCACTTCATGTAACAAGTGGCCTTATGCCAAGTATAGGACAACTAATGTACAAAAGTCAATTTTATTTACAAAGATATTATTGCACATTTTTAGTGTTGATTTTTTTTGCCAACTAATATAAAATGAGTATATAAATTGTTCATTTTGCACTGATCAAATATAGAAGGAGAGAGAAAAAGCTAAAAAAAATCATAAAACATGTTCTATAAATGAAAAGTAACTAAAATGGTTGAAATAAGAAAACAATAAAACTTAAAGCAAAAATAACTCATGATAATTACAAGTGTTAAATCAAACAATGTAGAAAGTTTATGACTCCACCAAACAACAACCATATATCTCTTTATATATTTTCAAAGTTGGTAATACACATGCATATCATTTTGGATAACAACCTTATTAGAAAAAAAAAAAAACAATAACAATGTCACCAATTTAACAAGAGTTGGTAAAAAAAGTGTTGCAATGGAAGAACTATAAAAGTAAAAAACTAAAAATCACCAAAGAGCCATATGCCCAATTGGTAATGAGTTGAATATAAGGATGCATCAGTTACTCTTTGTGACAAATAAGAGATAGTGATATGTCACAAACCATGTAAAATCTTTTGCATCCTTTTTTATAACAAACAATCTTTCTAAACTTGTGTATTATTGACAAGTATCATAATACCTTAGAAGGAAGATATTGCATTTCTTCTTTAACACCACTTTCATTAGTTATTTGTTTGAATAGTAACAATTCACACATCAAACACACATTCAATGATGAAAACTATTTTTTATATAATACACAATCGTTAGGATATGTGTGTATATTTGTTCACTTTATAGCAATCATACACATTATTTTCTTAACCTCATAGTTATGATTAGGTAACATGTTATTTCCTTAAAACATCTCCTTCCATATTTTTTTTATTTAATAACTTTAAAGTCACTAACATTCTTGTAAATTTAACTTGTCATAAAAGTAATCTCTGGTCTAAATTAGACTTCAAAGAATCGTGCACATGTGTTTTTCCAAAATGTTATCCACTAACATCATGTATTATGTGTTCTAAATTATGTTTCATCTCTTCATCAATGATTTATATTTGTGAAATAATTGGTATGTCTAATATTTTTATTTGAGCTGTCCATATTATATAATTCTTAATAATCTCAAGATAAAATATGTGGTTATGTATCTTCCTAAAATCGCAATATATCTTATTTAGAGAATGAACCCATGGACAATAATATATCTCTTTAATAATTTTTCCATTTTGTTGAGCAAATTATAAAAACTCGCAAACTCCCTTTCCATAGTCTTGACAATTGTGACATTCATTCATTCATTCAAATTCGTTCCGTAATTAGGTGTGCTAAAAACTTTATCACCATTAATCATGCAATATGATTTTCACTTTTGTAATTAAAGGTGATATATTACTTATTTAGAAAAAAATATTTATTTTCATAATTCATTATAAGTTAAGTTTATTAGGTTAATTTGACCCTTTTTCAGCATCATTTCAAGTTAGTCTTCAAATAACAAAATAAGAAGTGATATCATATAATACAAAACATTCAAATATACCTTCAAAGAACAAAATGAAATGTTTTTCAAAATTTCATCAAATTTAATGTTAGACTAAATTTCTTTGTATTAACAAATTATAAAAAATATCTTTTCCAAACTATATAGACATGTAATTATTAAACGTGAACTAAATTTCACCCAACGTATGCATGAATATAAAATAAAATATAAATAAAATTACTAAAACAAATATCAAACAACAGCTATAATAAATATATTTTGAAACACCAATTAAGTTGAATAAGTTCAACTAAAACATATTTCAATTTTTAGATCTTATAAAAAATGACTCTCACTAATAAACATATAATTTAACTCTCAAAGAAAATTGCGGTAAATACATTGTCAATTTCTCATCTAACCTTGATATTCAAAGATACTTCTATACATAGCTTATCAATACAATTTTAGCTATTAAGATATTATAGGCTTCTGGATATACGTGTTTGTGGTTAGAAAGTGATTCCTACTTGATTTGAGAAGTTTTCTTGTGTCGGATATGCTCCTTAGGTGCTTATAGATAGATGAGGAAGTACATAAAAAATTATGATAATATAAAGTTTAAGATATTTCACATTTATAATTAAAACAATCATTATGTTAAAATTTTATAGTTAATAATAGACTGGATTTTAAGTGGTTTAATATAGAATCCGTATCATTAATTTAGAGTTTTTTTTTTCAATAAAAAAGAAATATCCAATTTTCTTTTTATTTTTTTAATTCTTTTTGAGGATGTATGTTTCATATATTTTTAAGTATGAGCTTGATTTAGTTCTCAATTTTTTTTTGTTTCTTTTCTATCTTTACATGTAACTTTTAATGTGGTAACATATAATTGTTGGATTTTGGAGTTTCAACCTAACTTATATGTTAAATTTCATTAAGCTTAAGTTTTAAAAATAAAACTATTTAATTAATATGAATTTTAGATAATTATTAATAAATAATTTAAAAAAATAATTGTTAATATATTCGTTAGGATCTATTATTATTGTTATTATTATTATAATATCTATTGTTTAACAGAAGTTTTCTGGACTTTTGTTTTTAATAGAAGATGAATTCAGCAATTAAACTGATGTCCAGTGAGAAATCCCTATCATCATATAATATGTTTCTTAATCTGTTCCATTACACAATTAATACCTTATCTATCACATATTGTAGTTTTCTGTATTTTGTATGGTAATGTAAACATCATGTTACTCCATCCATCCTTATTCATAAAATCTCTTCTAACTAATTCACATCTTTTGAGAAAATTAGTTAATAAGCAATAAATTGATTAATAACCTGCGTTCCAAAAATACATGCATTGTTTTTAAAATTAAAATAATTGAGTGAGATATTCTCATATCAAAGACAACCTTTGTCATCTATTTCAAATATTTATTATTTTTAGTAAATTAATCAAGGATATTTTAGAAAAAAAAAAATCAATACACCATTATACTATAAAAGGTGTTATAAAGAAGTACATTGAATCTTTTTTGTCTTATAAATAATAATAAAGAGATATCTTTCAATCCTAAATATTGTAGCTTTAGAATTTTCTTTTCCATTAATTGTGTTATCTGAAATGTTTCAGGAATAATGTCTTTGAAGGCATTGAAAATGTTTCATCTAGGTACTGACAAAAATAATCACCACTGGATTATATATTTTTATTTTATTTAAATTTATAAAATTAAAATTATTTACAAATATTAATTTTTAAAAATTTATATTTTATCGCGTAAACTTATTTAAATTTGTTTTTCTAGAAAAACTAAATTTATTTATATTAATATTTTATTAAGTAATTTTATTTAAATTATAATTTAGAATTAATATTTTTTTGACTTCATATTACAAATTTTGTAAAAATAATTTTATTTAAAAATAAAAAAATCTTAGAATATAAAAAAATCATATTTATTTTTTTTCCGGTAACAAATACAACAAACTTTTTTCAGACAAAGCAGGTAACAGGCAATACTCCTATTGATAAATTGTGATCCTCAATTACTGCTTCACTACTAATAAAAATATATTTGTACGACTTTTTTTTATATATGCAAGTATTTATAAATACCTGTAGATATATTTTTTAAAACATAAATAAAATAATTTTTAATGTATAAATAAAATAAAATTCATCATTAATATATAATCAAAATAAAATTATATAATAAAATGTTATATAAATAATATATTTTTTCTAAAATCAATTCAAATAAGTTTCTCTAAAAATAAATTTAAATAAGTTGCTATATAAAGTTTAAGTTTAAAAATTATTATTTTTAAATAATTTTGATTTCATAAATATAAATAAAAAATATAAATTTATAAAGTTAAATTCTAGATAATTCTTCAATGTTAATCCCATCAATTACTTTATTTTTGTAAATTAATTTAAAATATATATATATATATATATATATAATATTAATTTAAAATAAATAATTTCTAATATCCGTAACTTGGATACAATCATATCCATATATATTTCATTAACAAATTGATAAATAAATACTTGTAACTTTTACCCGTACATGTTTATTAAAAATATTTTGTTAGTATATTATTCGAATAAATTAATGAAAATGGATTTTTTTTTCATTCCTATTCCCAAAGCAGTTAAAAACATGCGAAAAAACATATTTGTCCTCTACACTAAACGCACAGTATCTAAATTGGATGTTACAGTAAAGGACTCTCTTGTTTCCTCATGGGTTAAGATACCTTATGTTTTCATCAAGCCAAATTTTAACAATTCTTTTTCAGTATACCTCAATCTTTATAAAGTGGTTGAGATTAGTAATGGGATGGTTTAATCATGAATCATGTGAGCTCATTATTAATCAATTCAAAGTCTTTTTCAGCTCATGTTCATAGAAATAGATATGGAATTAAATTGATATACAATAAGGGAATCCTTAGCATCTACTCCAGAAAATGAATTTAGGGTAATATCATTAATATATATTCAATTTTATTATTTTTTAAAATTGTGTAAATCTTCATAATTAAATAAGAGATTTTTGATAAGCTTAGTGCTAGAGACTCCTCTAGAAGTACCTTGATAATAATTGAGACTTTAAATTCAATTGGGTCTCTTTTTGACTAATTAAAGAAACTAATGATGAGTCTTAAACAAACAACACACACAAATAATCTGCAAGGAATAGAAGAAAAAAACGGAACACGGGCAACACACAAGATTTAACGTGGTTCGGTTTCCCTAATCCACGTGCAACAGGAAGAATTTTATTCACTTGTGATTGCTGAAGATTACAAATACAAGTTGTGTATTTATAGGGAGAAACTAGGGTTACTGTCTAATTGGGCCTAACTCAAATCAAGCCTCCACAAAGCCCAACAATCTCCCACTTGGAGGCTTGATAAACTTCAAACT
>Ga0209700_105551_pt1 | contig 21105 bp, 10 predicted proteins | sample SiratroredBW_FD_187528 | JGI IMG/M metagenome (GOLD analysis project Ga0209700, IMG submission 187528) | Root nodule microbial communities of legume samples collected from California, USA - Siratro red BW (SPAdes) (version 2) | ecosystem: Host-associated > Plants > Roots > Nodule | place: USA... | reverse complement strand
GAGAATGAAACAAAAAAAAAAAAAAAGTTAAATGTGAATTTCATGGTGTATCAATGGTCACTTCAAAATGTCTATTGTAACTTTTATTTAAGTAATTTTTATTTAAAATATTGTTTTTATCTTTCTTAAACAAATTACGAATAATGATTTATTAAATAATTGGCTTAATTAATTAGAACGTGAACAAGTTTGTTCTTGATTGTTTAATTGCTCAATTTTAGTTGACGATGTTATCGGGGATTTAAGTTGAAATAATTTGATGTTGATTTTCGAAAAACAAGTAGAAAGATTTTCAAACACATCTATTTAGGATTTGTTGATTTGTTAATCATATTTTAAGTAGAAATACATCTAGAATAGATTATCTGATTTCAAGAAGAACATAAAGATAATTATAATAAATATTTAAAAAAAAATACATTTATAGATATTTATATTAGACATTTGAACTAATAGGTGATTATCTTATTATGAATAAGACTAATAACCAAAAATTGTATAATTTTTGGATTATTTGAATTAATTTGTATTATTTAGATTTACAAGTAGTTACCAATATATTATATACAAGTAATATTATATTATATTTTATATATTTTTTTATTAATTATTTGTTTCTATATTTTTCGAGTAGTGGGTAATACAGTTTACATATTAAAAATTAGATAAATATTATTAACCATTTTAATTATGTGAGAATCATAGCTACTTTGCTTTTTGTAATTTTCCTTCATTATAAAAAATATATATAATTTATGTATTATTAAATTATTAATGTTCTGCATTAAATGATTTAATTTTTAGATATTAAATAAAAAAAATGTGACATAGAAGCTTGTAGGAATTTATCCAGTCATTACCTATGTTAAAAATCGAAGGATAAGACAATATGATTAAAACGGTGTGTTTTCATGTGCACTAAAATCAAACACGTAAAACTGTAAAAACTAAAATTGAGTCCAAAATTAAAAAAAAAATAAATCTTAAAGTGAAGCTAAAAGGGTGAGACAAAGAGATCAATGAGAACATCGAAGTAATCATTCTAAAAGTTTTAGATAAATTAAATGAGCTAAATTTAAAAGAAGAGTGGCAAAGACTCACAGAAAAAGAGAGATGGGAAAAAGGAATGCTACAACAGAAATACTCAACATTAGAAAAAGCATAGGAGTTAGTTTATAGAAAAAAAGAAAAAAAAAAGTGCACACTGATTCTCGATTCAGACCGAGGCAGAAGAACCATTTTCAAGCAAGCTTAGCGTGGCAAGAACGAAAGTAACACAGTTCTGCATGCACCAGAATTGTTCTTTTACCAATATAAATAAGGATAAATTTATCATATCATATATCAAAATTTAAATTCTGTTTACGTAGTTAGTTCAATACTTATAATCATTAGAGTTTTTGAGTAGTAATTGTTTTCGTAAAAGTATTTTATATTTGTTGAAAAAAAAACCTTTATCGTAGTTTTAACGTTAAATATAGTCGTTTTTTTATGGTGTAATGTTATTACTATAAATAAACAAAGATATATGGTTGAATGGTGTGTGTGAATGTGTTTTTTTTTTTCTGCATTACATAATTTATATTATTATTTAGTTTACTATTTTAGCGTTATATTTTAAGCTATTAGCAATCAAATAATATAACAATATTAATATGTATTATATTTAAAAATACATAATAATTTTACCATACTAATCAACATATTGTAACCCAATATGTGGATTGAGTATGAAATTACGTCAAATCGTGAGAAAAAGAGCATTGTCGCTCAAACTAGAATTACCTAGGTATTTTAAAATGGCTTCCAATAAGGGGTATTTATGATTTATACCAAACGATACTAATTAACATAATGAAGGTATGATGTATACATTAATGTAGTTATGTTTATTCTAAACTTGGTTGAGAATATTTTGCAATATTAATAGTAACATGAAAATATGAAATAAAAAATCAAATAATTGAAACTATGAAATACAACTAAAATAATTGGTATTCAAATAAAAATTATAAAAATGTAGAATTTATGTCGATTAGTACTATTGTCAAAACTGAATATAGTTGTTGGTTAGTTATAGTTAACAACTATTGAATTATGATTAAAAATAAAAAATTGATATTTAAATATAATTATTTATAATTGAATATATATTTTATTAGTAAGTCTTATTATTGGACAAAAACTTATAAATACATACCAATATGAAAGAAAATATTTACTAACACTCAATTGTTCTTTATATTTTTACTAGCTTTTCTTTATATTTTTTATGTTTGTATTAACTTAAATATTGAAGAACCTTTTGTAAATAAACATGTCTTTAGCCTTCAATAAACAACTTGAAACTCATTTTCAAAAAATTCACAAAAGCTCATAAAAATGACTTTACTCTTTCACATCTTAGATAAGTGACACTTTTTCTTCTATTAAGAATATTTGACGTTCATCGTTAGGCTTAGGTAAAACTTTTTTCTAAGTCACTATTTTATGGTTCTTACTAGAAGCTGCAGTATCATCTTGTCTTCCTTCGACATTGAGATGAATCCTTTGTTAGGGAATTCCTTACAGACACACATGGAAGTAACATGGATTGCATGGGGTGAGTGAGATATAGATAAACTCAAATAGAGATGGAAAACAAAATCCACTCACAAGAATAAGAAGTAGGTGCAAACATAAGTATCCATGGACAAGAAAAGCATCTGATCACCAAGAAACACAAGTAGAAACAAGAAACAAATAGAAAATGAAACTTAAAATGGATTGAAGGAAGGTGAAGAGGAAGAATACACCACCTTAGAGAAATAACTCCAAGGATAAGTGCAAAGTAAGCCACCACTTGAGAAAGCTTATCAAGATAAGACTCTAAATGCAAGAGAAGAGGAACTCTCTCAATTCTCAAGACACTCTCTCAAAGAAACTCTCTTTCTTATTCATTGAACTATGAAAATGTTCAAAGGAAAGGCCTCATTATATAGAGGAAAGTCACAACTTAGAGGGAGCTTGAGACAAAAGTGATTAACAAAAATTAACTAGAGTTAAGTGTCTTAATCCCTTGAAATTAGGAAAACCACATGGTGGTTCCTAAAAATTATGGAAAAACACTCATTACATGATGACATGGAAATTCGTTGAACATGGTTGTAATTTAGAGGAGTTCCAAAAGTCAAGGTCCTCCTCCCAAGTTATATTCCTACAATTCTTCCAATTTCTCAAGTTCTGTAAAATTCTATAGCTTCTCTTGCTCAATTATTCTTATTTCTTCTTTCAAAGCTTTGAGTTACCTTCTTGTCTTTATTCATTTCATTTTCTTCTTTATTTCATCTTCTTTATCTCTTTTAAACCATGTTTTTTGTTTATTCCATCAAGCTCTTCTTCCTCTTGTTCTTCAGGACCCTCATCCTCACATGTATCAAAAAGTCTATTATGAAAGATTGAGGAAACCATTCAAGACAAGATTGTCAACATGCAACAACAATAAGTGAAAGAAAATCACAAATTACAAGTTGAACTCTAAGTGCAACTTGCTAAACTTGAAACTTGTTCAACAACAACATCAACCGAACTACAAGGTCTTTGAGATAAACTAAATGTTCCTATTCATGAGTTTCAGAGAGTGATCAGCAGAGCAAAGCTCCTCGACCGTTCGAATAAGTCAAGGATTCACAATTTGAGAAAATACTCATACTTAGAAGAATAATGATGAAGCTCGTACGCAAAAGCATAACATGGAGGTACGCTCCAAAAGTAGAACATGGAAATGCACTCCTAGAGGCATAACATGAGCACCCTAATCAATCCTCACAAGTTTTCATCCCAAGGAAAAACATGTAGGTACATCCCCAGATGAAGAATGTCGAGCACCCTAGGCAATATTCACAAATGCTCATTCAAAGGTAGGACTAGTTTAAAGTTGTCTCAACTTCACTCGGTAACTTTACAAAGAAAAGTATCGAAAGGTTCAACCCATTTGCACTTGAAGTCATGGTCATTACTCTTCCACCTAAGTGGAAGCGTCCCAAAATTAAGAGGTATGATTGATCATGTTACTTGAATGCACATTTGAAGACCAACATGACTCAAGCCAATATTACATGATTATATATTGTAGAATCTTTCCAATCACGTGCATAGGACTAACTCTACAATGATATTATTTGTCAGTAAAACAATCAATAGATTCCCTCCAAACATTTTCTGCTACGTTTGTATTACGATTTTCAGTCAACCAACCAATGATGACCAACTTAATGGTTCTCAATAATATAAAACAAGGGGAAATTAGTCACTCTAATAATATATGAATCGTGTCACCAAGGTATCACTCTCCATCCTCGATTTACAACTAGTTGTAACAATGCACACTAGACAGTTTGATCACCAACTTATCAAAAGAATTGGACGAGTTAATGACCAAGAAACACGATACATAACTATTGAAGAAAATATTGACACGAAAAAGTAATTCCAAAAGAATGTGGCAACTCCGTCTCCTCCAATGTTGCTCTATCATTTTTAATAGCATCAAAATAACACATAAGAATGTAGTAAGCCTACACCCCTTTAACGCCAACTGAGACACAATCATATAGGAAGCCTTCAATCTCTTGTTACATGTATCAACAACTCTTCCTTCTTTGTAAGTTGACCCAAACAAGAGATGCAAATACTATAAAAACATTGGTTACATGACCAAAGAATATTATTGGTGATCACCACAATTATCATCTTGGGGTGGTACTTGCCTTGCCTAACCTTCTTTGTGGTTGTTGGTTTATGGATGATGAGTTCATGTATCATATCCTCTTCTTACAAAATAATAGAGGTGGTTAGCTGTACAAGGTCCTCTATCTTATCTTTCAGGACCATATATTATTCTATGATATGGATGTAATTTCGATGATCCTTGTAGTGTTTAGTCTAATTTGCGATTGGCAATGTCAATGTTCTCCTGGGAGTCAAAATTACCTTGGCATGTAAGGTTTACTTTAGAACCCACACTTGGTTGGCATTTAGGGGTGTGTAATTGGAGAAGTGTTGGGGTTTGGGCGACTCGTGTGGTCTTCTATTTGCTACTCAACTATCGATTGCTTCATCTAAGGTTCTTACTTTGTTGGGAACTCTTTTAATTCCTCATATTGCATGAACTTCGTGGTCCTCTAATGAAGTTCATCCAAATTCACCATTGGTTTTTTGCATAGGCTATTTGAGAATGGTCCCGGCTGGAGAGTGGTGACCGTGTGGTGTATTGCTACCTCAAGATTAAGGTTTCTAATGTTAAGAGTGACCTTCCCAAATTGCTCCATGAAGACACGTAGTGATTCTGTTCATTCTTACCTAATATTCACTAGTGTAATTGATTTTAGGTGGTGCAGTAGGTTAGTGGCAAACTGCATTTCGAACTTGACAACCAAAGTATCAAAACAGTTAATGGAGTGTAGGGTTAGGTAGGTGAGCCAACTTTAGGGAACTCCTTTCAAGGAAGTCAGAAATACTCAACAAAGTATTGTCTTTCGAAGTGTACAAATTGGCTTGTGTGACATAGGCATCAACATGTTCATTAGGGTCAATCGTGCCATAATACTTTTCCAGGGCAAGACTCTTGCAATTATTCAGATGCAAGGCCTCTATTATCTATAAAGGGATGATCGGTGGGATCAGGTGTTGACGACGTAGGTGGAAGCGGGCAGTTTGGAGTATATATTTTGGGAGCTATCAACTTCTTGTATCTTCGGTATTGTGTGTAAGTTGGATCCGGTGGGGTCCCGATGTTCATATTTAATGCACATAGTGGCTATCTTGTCATTCTCTAACTTCTACCTCATTTCGACATTCTTTAGGTGCAAAACATCTATTTCCTCAGCATTCGTCCTTTTAGTGTCTCTAATTCCCTCCTAAAATCCATCATCAACTCCAATTGGGTGGAGTGGTTCTAATCCTTTTGTGTGTATTTGTCATTGCTTGTCATGTTACGTGTGGTTACCATGTGTCTTTTTTGTAAGGTCTTTTTTGACCCCACGGTGGATGTCAAACTGTTATTACGAGGCCAAATAGACTTACTTGAATTATACTACTCTTATGTCTTCTTGGTCTTTAACCTTTAGTGTCAGGTATTCAGTTTTCAATTTTTAGTTTCCGAAGCGATACTTGTGAGTGCACTCCAATGCTCAAGTCAACAAAGGAAACACAAGAATATTGTATTTGTCAAAGAGTCATGGCATTCTATCTTAGGACATACATTTATTTATTCTGCTTTAATTGGGATGGTAGTTGTATGAATGATTTAACTTAGGTCCACGTAGGCCTAAATGTTCTTCTTAATCATGACTTTGGAATCATTTTACACGTGATTAACATTAAATGAAATTATCATATTACCATCACAAGCATTAGATGATTAGTTACATGTAAATATAGAGAGTCGAGATAATAATATCTCGGATATAAATATATACATATCGATATATTAAAATCTCGGACATTATAAACCAAGTAATATAGTTCTTATAAATGTCTTTTTCTCTCTAATTAAAATATTTGTTATCTTTAACATTACGTGATACTTGTAATTATATAATATGAACTAAAAATTAAGTGAGTAATCTAGGTGGTGTCTACTAGCATTTACAATATGTACTACTAGATTAATCAACCATGTATTACTACGCTACCAATTCATCTTGACCAGTGTAGCCACGTTCCAGATCACCCACGTAACTTGTCACTCATTATACATAATAGTATATGTTGCCAGATCAAGACTATATATGCTACTTCTAGAGTAGATTACTAACAACACACATGACAATGATCACCAAAACCACAGTCAAAAAAATAATAAGGGCCCACAAGAACTTAAACCTTTGGCCCATGAAATAAACGATCAAATTGCGAACCTATAAATAGGATGACAACTCCAAGACACAAGATAATGAAACTTTGATCCTACAAAAAGCCAACTAAAAACATATTTGAAAATCAAAGAGAAAAATAATAAAAAATTACATACACCTAACCGAAGATTTGAGTAGTTGTTAGAACTACACAAACTTTATAATAACACAATATAATAAAACATATAGCATGTCTTTAAAATATTTAAGATCTAGAAATACTTTCTCTTGTCTATCCTGAAAAAAAAAAAATAGCAATTCAAATTTTGAAAGAATTATCAATCACTTAAAAGGATTAAAATTAATTATCTCAATTTTTAAAAATTAAAGAAAATATTTTATAGGATCCAGATCCAACGATGCTCATATGAAGCTAAAATCAAATTCGAACAAAATTTTATACACAACTTAAATTCAAGATAATTGGTTAAATTAAATAGTTCTCAAAACTAAACCTACACCTGTCAGTTTGACCGAAAACCGATCTCCTATCTTATTCAGCTGGAGTGCATAATTGGCTATACACATAATTCAGCTGTAGTGAAACCACGTTTTTCAAACTATAATCCTAAATAAGTTTTTTTTTTCTTTTGTTTAAATACAATTTTGATCCAATGTTTCATTCAATCTTAATTTTAGTACAATTCTCAATTTTGAGTATATATATATATATATATATATATATATATATATATATATATATATATATATATATATATATATATATATATATATATATCTAATCTTTTAATTGATTCCTATGCCTAACATATTACTATAAAAGTATTTAATTAATTAAAATATAAATATATACATATTTATTGGTTAAGTTGGATCAGGAAAAGTGCGTTTGTGTTGTGAGGTCATCAATAAATGTATTGCCACTTTTCTCTCCCTTATAACTAACACTCATTAATTGGGTGGGTCGCCACTTGTCGCCAAAAGCTTCTAATCCTTCCCAACACTTGCCTCTCTGAAAGGGGACAACACCTATGTTTCCTAACATTACTCATTTATTGATTTTCATTTTTATATAAATTTCTTAACAAATATTTCTAAGCACTTACAAAACATAACCCATTAATAATAATACTCTTCAATATTAATATTTATCTTTTAAAAAGAGCAAAAATTATAATTACACATCTTCAAATTTTTCAAATTATACTTGTGTATCTAATGTGTTCATCATTATAAATTTAAGATTATTTTGAACATAAAAGAATGTACTTTATAGGAAAATGTTTTTCAATTATTATTTTTAAACTTCTAGTTCTCCTATATTTGATTTTACTATTTAGTCCATATAAATTCAATTTCAAGGCTGTTTAAATGTTATATTTAAGTTAGACTCTTTGGAAATCTAGTTATATTAAATATTAGAAAATAGAATTATAACATTTATAGGGATTCTGTCGTATTTTAAATTTGTAAAAAATTTAGTTTTATTTATTTGCTAGTTTTTCTCTGTTTTCAATTTTTATTTATTTCATTTAGCTTTTAACACTGCAAAAAGATGTCACAGAAATGTCCAACGTAAGAAACATTCATTTTCGAAGTCTCAACAAATCCGAGTCACTTTCACATTCATTTACCTTAAATGAAATGGACCATGAAAAACCCCTTTCAATCTACAAATCCAAACGGCACACAGAGCCACGTCATCATCCATCAACAAATCAACGTTTCCACCTCAATCCCAATCTCCCCTCTTACGCAACCTACCCGAAGCCCACTGACGCAAAAGTCATCATGATCAATGGCTTAGAATCATCACCAAACAATCAACGGCTAATATTGGTAGGTATAGTCCACTATTTAAGGTGCATTTAAAAGTGGTCACCGACAATTCCGCAATCAATTGCGTAACCCTAACCTCCTTTTTCTTCTACCAATAAACATTTACACCTTTTGCAACACCAACACAAAAACCTCAATTTCATCGGACTTTTATGTTCGGGTCTCAACTTCCTTCTTGTGATGGATTAAATTTTCTAACAATCACTGTCCTTGCTAAGACTTTTTCCACCGATTAATCAATTTTTTAAAAAATATTAATTTAATTATCAGTATCAGAGTAGTTAAAATTTATATGAAGTAATGGGTTGGTCGAATTGAGTTATATAAAAGGTATGGTTTATTTAACCCGTTGTACAAATTAGTTGAGCCGTCTATTTTGATTTTTCTAATTATCATTGAATTGATCAATAATTTGTATTGTTGTTATTTTTTTTTTTAATTTTCTTTACTAGTTCTTTAAATGCTCGTTAACTGATATTTTCAATGAAGAGCTAATAATACACCATTTTTGTTTTCTTTATGAACATATGCTATAGTAATAGAAGACATGCACCTCTTTCCCACTCTGGCAATGCTTCTTCTCTTCTTTTGATTCCTTCACTTAGTATATTACAAACAGCTATGGAGACATGCAACTAACATTCACAATATTTTATATTAAAACAAAACTACTTTTCCTTTTGTGTTCCCATTCCATTTTAATATGTATGTAAATATTATATTTTTTGAGAGGAATTTATCATACACCTACTCAAGAAATCAACATTCATGATGATGTTACAAGGGACATAGGTTTGTCAAAATATTTGACGTTATTCAGAGACATGGTTTTCATGTCTACGAATTATGTTTCAGGTCCAACTCATAGAACCTTGCAACCACAAAGTTACACGTACGTCCTAATGTGTTGAAAAAACATAATTTAGTTTCTACTAAAGGGGACAATCTTATGTTGCGAAAAATATAACACGTACGTCCTAATGTGAAAAATATAACACGTTGCGAAGGTCTGAAACAGTTAAATATTGAAACCAGAATTAGGTTTCTACTAAAGGGGACAATCTTATGTTTTAAGTATTTCGTTTTCTTCTCATTTTTTATTGGAAGCTAATCGATTGTTTAGTAGAACCCTTCTAAGATCATGAACGTGTAATTGTATAATAAAAACTATGATTATGTTGTCTAAGGTTTAGGAAAAGTTATAGTCTAAAACACCATATTTTATGACCCCAATAAACTGTCATGAATCATGCTACTCCAATACGACAGAAAATTAGGCAAAAATATCTCCCAAAATCCTAGATACCTTCTTTCTAAAAAGTGTCATGATCTTCCTTACCTATTTCGTTCATTTCTTTCTTTCTTTTGTTGTTTTTAAAGTCTGCAATACCATTAGATGGCAGGCCCCAGTTCCCCGAATTTCCGCAAGTTATTAATGTTTAGATAAGGGAAAACAAATACAATAAATTTCCTTTAGTTTATATAAATAAAGAAAGAAAAAATAAATGAAAAAGTTAAATTTAAAAAATGAAAAAAAATGTTTTCTTTTATTTTTCTTCAATTCAATTTTTTTTTTGTTTTCTCTGATTCTTTTCTTCTCCAACAAGCAAAAGGAAAATATCCAATATATTGATGGTTTTGAGAAAATATTCTATACATTAATGATATATATAATACAGAATTATCTAAATCATAAATTAAATGACATGTGTAGATTTCACTAACTATTAAACAATCAATAATTTTATGCAGAATGTAATTTTAACTGATTTAATTATTAAATTATAACTATATATACCCTTACTTGGGCGCATATTTTTTTTAAATTATTAAGATAATAATCAAATTATTTATATTTGTATGTATTTTATTCAACACAACTTAAAAATATATTAAAAAAATAAATACATACAAAGTGAATGACTAAAATAAAATTCACTTAAATTAAAAGCTTAAAAGAAATGTAAAACACATTTTTCTTCAAAAAATCGACTGTAAAATAAAATTAATCACTTATTAGACAAGTCAATGAATCAAATATCCAATCATATTCAGAATCTATTTAGAATAATATGTTAACATGTTTGAATAATCATATATTACGTAAACTCTAATATATGCAAATAAAAATAAACAGGATATCAAATAGTTTTGTATTAAGATAAATTTTGTAAAAAAATTCTTTAGATTTAAATTACCTAACTTATATAGGTAATTTGATACTTACATATATATATTAACTATTTTAAAAGTAATATATATGTTTTATAGATTAATTGTGTAAAAGTTTGAGAACACATAAAAATCAACCCTAAACCTTTTGGCTGACGTCATATGTGATGAGCATAGAGTAAAAAGTTATTATCCATTTTGAGAATGGTTGAAACTAGAAAACTAATTGGTGGCTTGAATTGGCAGTCCTAGGGAATCCTAGCATGGATAGTGGTGGCTACTGTTGACGAACACTAAGAGACAAATTGGGGTTAAGAGGGTGAGTTAAAGCAATTGGAGAGTGCATTTTTTCTGGTTTAAATGGCAAGAAAACAATTGTTGTTGTTGGTGGATTAAGAATCCTTTTTCCAGATTTTTTATGATGCTCTTGCTGCACCACCACCACATTAATGGCAATCAACTCAGATACCAAATCTAAAAGTAGGGTTCATATGAAACCCACATAATAATAATTCTCTGCAATCGCCTTCAACTTCAAGAATCGCACTATACATATGTGTTCAATAGTTTTTGAAGAATAAAATTTTGTCATCAAAGTTAATACTTATCATCACAGTGCAATGTCACATAATGCTAAGTGGGTTGAGATAGCATTGTTTCAATCATTTAAATAAAAGTATTGGCTGTTTTCAAAACTTGGAAGTTGTGTCACAATCTTAGTTTAAAAGGTATTTTTGAAAGGTTAGGAGATGAATATATATTTATATTGTTTTTAATTTTATTGTAAAGTTAAAAAGAAAATAAAAATTAATTATTTTTAAGAAATTTATGGGTGAAAGTAAAATGGGAATGCCTATTAATAATAAAATTTGTTTCTTAGAAATTTAAGAACCACCTTATCACAATGGTTTTAATAAAGAAAAGTTATTACTATTATCCTTATAGATTTAATTCGTCGTGTTTACTATTCATATGAATGAAGATGAAAACATTTAAAACACTATAAATATCGATTTAGTACAAAGTTTATTGCGGTTTGATACAGTGATAATTTATATTTATAATGGCTTAAATTGATGATTAGAATTTTTAAAAGATTAATACCACAAAACGAACTAGTTTAAAAGACAAATATCAAGACTTTGATCTTGTTACAATTATTCTGTACACCAAATACCGTTAAGCCTTAAAATGAAAATTTGACAAGCTAATATATACTGCCTTCGTCCTCTTTCTTTACAAGGAAATAATAATGTATTTTAATTTTTATAAAATAATTATATTTTTTTACATTAAGGTTTAACTTGCAACAAACATATAATAGTATTTTTATTTCTGCATGTGATAAGCTAATTAAAAGCCAGATAATCATACATATATAATTAATAAAAATTAATAATTTTATTTTTGAAATATAGAAATTTACATATAATGTTTTTCTTAAAACTTGAACTAACAAAGGAATCAAATATATTGAAAAGAACATGCAATAGTACTCCTTCTCATCTTAAATAAAAAAACAATTATGTGTTGGTGTGAAATATAAACAAACCTAAACTAATTTCATCTTATTTAACAGAGCAAATTACACTTATTTCCTCTAATATTTTTAATAAAAGGACCTTTACATTTTCTCCAAATTTTAAATAATCATTCACCTCCAATATTATACTTTAAATAACACTTAATTCTGTTATATTTTTAATAAGTAACACTCAATTATTTTATTTAAAAGCATTATGTTAACTAAATTTTAAATAAAAATATGAAAATTCAAAAGTAAAAGTTTTTAAAATAATCTTTTAGAAACTAATAATTAAAACAAGTTATTTTTATAAACAAAATAGGAGAGGTGAACATCATTAGTACATAAGGAAGTGAATGAGATTCATTCCGAAACATGTGAGATACTAATAATATCTATTTAAAAAATATAGGAAATATGTGTTATTTTATTAAATATAAAATGAGATGAGTACCTATTTTAAAACTAGACATAAAGAAGACATGTACCTGTTTTAAAAATACAAGCGATGCAACTGTTTTTTAGTATAATATCGAGGAAGATAAGTGCGATTTCTCCTATTTAATAAAATCATTCCTAAAATACCCTATTATTTATATTATGTTTATTTTTAATTACCCTCCCTTATTGTTCATATCAATCTACAGGAAAGGATGGTTTATGAAATATATTTTTTTTAATGAAATTAATACTATTAAAATTGTTATTTGACTTTCTTAATTGATGTGAGGTTTCACTCAAACACATATATATATATTTTGAAGTGTATTCTAAGAAATGTATAATGATACTTTCTTCACTTATTGGTGAGCCAATGTGGTCAAATCAAAGAGACTCAAAAATAACCAGAAAAAAAAAAAGTTGGTTTTCCTTTTTGCTGGGATATTTTTATTGTTTTCCGAGATATAGTGAGATATGAAGCGAAGAGTTGTGCAGTGGACACGATGAATAGTTTGTGCCGGTCATGATCGAACCAGAAATAGGTCCCTTCATTAGAATCGAAACTATGTGCACCACAGAACTTGAAACACACACATGCACTAATGTGATGATTCACGAACCAGTTCTCTTAAGTAGATTACAAAGCAACCCCACTTCAAGACCTTAGTAGTTTCATGTTCATCCCAACTCAAATAATTATCCAAACGCCCTCATGGAATGTTTTTGGCTTTTGCCATAAATACGATGTTGTTGCCCTAACTTTTAATACAAACAAACCACATATAAGAATAGTAATAGTATTAATAATAATAGAAATAAATAAATAAATAAATAATGATAATAATATCGTCTTTGACCTGCACATATATATGTGGTAGAAGGTTGCTTGGTGTTGCGTCTCTTCAGATATGCTTTTGTGATATGAAAGGACAAATTCAAAAGCATTATGGTCGGCAAGCTCACAGGATTGCTTGATTTAAGTACCCTCTCGTGCTACTTGTGATGTGAATGAATGTGGTCCTCCTTTTTTCTCTATGCTTTTTCTTATTTTCTTCCTCCATCTTCTTGTCGTCGTCGTGTCTATTGTTCAAATGAATTTTGTGTCTCTTCATAGTTTTATCTGGAAGGGTCCAATCCTTAATAATTTCATGTTAGGAATTTGGGTCAGAGTCTTCGGCTTTCAAAAATGGACCTTCACTGGCCACTGGGCCTGGTTAGGCACACTAATTTCACACACCCACCTACACTAAGAAAAGAAACATACACAGCATGGTAGTGAAAAAAATAATAATATATGTGCATGATTTTTATGAAATAATATTTAGAAACAAATTCGTTAAAATTTGTTATAAATTTTAGAATTGAGGTAAGTGCTTAGAGTTGCCTTCTACTAAACATCAATTTAATTTATAGGACTATATAAGTGTGGAAATTAATATCTAAGGGAAGACTAAAACGAAAAAAATAAAAAATCACAACTCAAAGAACATATGCGAACATAGGTGGAATCAAGAGTAATATATGAAGAACATAAAAAAAAATTGGAAAACTAGAAAGATCAAGTGGAAAAGAGTTAGGAGGATGGACAAAGGAGAATGTCCCTTGAAGATGGAAGATTTTTCATCTTTATGCTAAGCTGTGATGAAGAATCACCATTTGCCTTCTAATAGGACAAAATAAGATCCAAAACTTAAGATTACTTTCAAAAATGTCTCAAATGTTCTCAAATTTCATGTATCCTCAAAAGTAAAAATATAAAGAGTGTAGGCTACTTATAGTCTTATGGTCCGAAATTTATCCCTACTTGAGACTCGAATGTGTCTAATTAGATGCTAATGTTCCTCCAAAAATCCTAACCAAAAATTCAAAAATAAAGAGGGAAAATTTAACATTTGAATTTAAAAAAATGAAATCCAAAGAATTCTTTCATAGGAAAAAGTCCTTCATGCTCTCCGTACCTTGATGCATGCATTCCTTGTAATCTGAAACATGTTCTTTGTCTTATTCTTCTTTGGGTTTGAAAAGGCCCATTTATGTTTTTTTTATTAAATATTTTCTAATTACAAGTTCAAGAAATATTAAACAAATAAAATAAGAAACTATTTTGATTGTATGAGTATTTCTTTTCAAGTCACTCTTCTAGTAATTTTTGGAATGATAAACTCTTTATTGGAATGTTTATTTTACATCGAGAAATAAATTCAGTTTAAACACAATGAAAGTAAACAAAAACACAATAATAACAATTTTGTAATATATAAAAAAGATAATACATTAGTTACGCTATTAATTGACATAAAAATGTGTAGTGTTAGTCATGAACAACTCATGTAATTCTTTTAAACTCTAGAAGTTCTTCACTTTAATTTCTATTGCTTTTATACATCACTTGTCTTTATTTTCATTGTTCTTCTCACTCATTGACCTTGTCATTTTCTTCCTCTTTGAAGTTTCCTCTCTGATGTCCACAACTGTCAAGGTTGTGGCCCCTCTACCACTTTGTTGTAATAACTACAATCCACATTATGAGTTTTTGTCGCACCATGTTACATAATCAGTTACGTTTCAGAAGAGGAATATGAACAAAAAAGTCATTAAATAAGGGAGTTAATTAGAGGTGAAACTGGGTTGTTATTAATATGGGGTTGGAAAGAGAGGAAGGAGAAGAGAATTGGATAGTGAAATGAATAAGGAGAGTCTGGCCTCTCGAAAGCAGGAGAAAATTCTGTTACTACTTTTGTTCAAAACTGTTCATTTTTTGTTCCCCTGTTATTTTCAATTACATACTCAAATAAACTCATAATATTATTCAGTTACTCCAATTATCTATAGTTTTGTTGCTATTATCATCAAAATACCCTTATAATTGGTATCAGATACTCGATCTGGGTTTCAAACCTGTGAATGGTTACCACACGTAGCTCAAGAGCAATGGAGGAACGTGTCGAAGGGTTAGAGAAACGAATGATGGACCACGGTCAGATGTTAGAATATATTGAAGAGACTAACGATATGATGCATCATTCACCACGACATGATCACACTACAGAGCCGCATCAGGAGGAGGAGGACACTGCCTCTCAAATCGCGAATCTCGGTGGAGGAGGACAAAATCGCGAAAACTTGCGCTACAGGGGTAACGGAAGACATAAATTAGAGGTCCCAACATTTGATGGAGTAGATCCGAACGGGTGGTTAGTGAGAATGGATTGTTTCTTTCGGGTGTCAAACATTCCGGTAGGGGAGAAGCTAAATTATGCAGTGCTAGGATTAATGGGGGAGGCTTTTACGTGGTTCGAGTGGTGGGAGGCTCAGTCGACATTTCACACTTGGCTCCGTTTCAAGCAGGACTTGCTGAAACGTTTTGAACCAGGAGCGACATTAAATCCCTTGGCGCCACTGTTGCAGGTGAAGCAGACAGGCTCTGTCATGGAGTATCGGGGTGATTTTGAGCTCGCGGCCGGATCACATAGAAATTTGGGTGGAGAGACCTTACTATGTATGTTCCATGAAGGGTTGAAACCGACGATTAAGTCAGAACTAGATGTGGCAGAGTTCAAATCCCTACAAGCATTGATGGATCGTGCAATGGTTTTCGAAGCGAGAAACTTAGCTTGGCGAGAGGAAGGTGGAAGCCACTGGGAAAAACGACGTGAAGAAGACCCTAAGTCTAGTGAGGGTTTCAATAGAGGTACGAATTGTGTTAGGCCCAATAATTTTAATTCCTACTTTGAACGTTCCCCACCACCAGAACCCAAGGAGAACCAAGTCACTCATACCACTCGATTCCCAGCTTCTAGCTCATCGGGCGTCAAAGCATAATTCTAGTTGGATCTCAAATGAAGAGTGGCTTGAACGCCAACTCAAGGGTCTATGCTACAAGTGTGGGGAGAAGTGGAATCCATCCCACACGTGTCGACACCGCCATCAACACTTGGTGCTAGTAGATGTTGACAAAGTGGAGGAGCTTGAACCAGCACCTGAAGAAATGACAGAAGAACCCTCTACTCTTAAACTACAAACTCTGTCTCTCCATCTTTCATCTTTCAGTTATTGGGAGTTTACACCTCATCACACATTTAAGGCTAAAGGCACGATCCAGGGGTCGGAGGTGATTGTGTTGGTGGATTCAGGGGCAGAGGCCAATTTCCTTTCCACTCACATTGTCTCCTCCATAGGTTTACGAGTGAGCCAGATGTGACCATTTCAAGTTGAGGTTGGGAATGACGCTATTGACCCAAGAGTTGGGGGCTGTGAAAATGTCGAACTGATAGTGCAAGGTGTTTTCATAGTTGCAAACTTCCTTGTCATGAAGCTCGGGCGATCGGAGGTGGTGCTTGGTGCTGGGTGGGTGGCAAGCCTAGGCAAATTTGAAGGCGAGTATCAGTAGTTGACACTGAGTTGGATGCCTAATGGGTCTCGAGTAACACTGCAGGGGGACTCTAGCCTCAATAGAAACCATGCATCAGGAAAGATGGCTTTAAACACATTGAAAAACAATGAAGAGGGTTTCTTAGAGACTCCTCCATTCTGCACTGATGGAGATAACATTACTTCTCCTATTACAACTGAGACTCTGGAATTATTGCAACAATTTGATGATATTTTTCAAGACCAGACTGTGGCTGGCGGTTCTGGGTTGACTACCGCGCACTCAACAAGATAGCAGTCCCAAACAAATTTCCAATTCCTGTTATTGAAGAGCTTTTGGATAGATTAGCTGGTGCTGTGGTGTTCTCTAAGCTGGATTTGAAATCTGGTTACCACCAGATTCGGATGAAAGAAACAGACATTCACAAGATGACGTTCCGAACATATGAAGGTCATTATGAATTCCTCGTGATGTCATTCGAGCTCACAAATGCCCCCTCTACTTTCCAGTCACTAATGAATGAGGTATTAAGACCATGTTTACGTACATTTACTTTAGTTTTATTTGATGACATTTTCATATATAGTCACGACAAGGACAGTCATAGGAATCATTTGCTGCAAGTTTTTGAGATCCTTAGGAGGAACAACCTGTTGGGGAACAGGAAGAAATGCTGTTTTGAAAATTCCAGTAACAAGTACTTGAGGCATATTATTTCTGCGCAGGGGGTTTCTGCAGATCCTAAAAAGATTCGGGACATGGTTGATTGGCCTGCCCCTAAAGATTTAAAAGCACTACAGGGATTTCTAGGGCTCACAAGTTACAACAACATCATATGGCCTCTTACACAACAACATTTACCAGATTTTGAGAATTCTTTGGAGTTAGCTGCAAAGATGAATACTATGTTTCCTCACTTTCACCTTGATGACAAGGTGAATCTCTAAGGGGAGGGTATTGTTACATAACCAGTTATGTTTCAGAGGAGGAATATGAACAAAAATAAAATAAAAGTTATTAAATAAGGGAGTTAATTAGAGGTGAAGCTGGGTTGTTATTAATATGTGGTTGGAAAGAGAGGAAGGGGAAGAGAATTGGATAGTGAAATGAATAGGGAGAGTCTGGCCTCTCCAAAGTCAGGAGATAATTCTGTTACTACTTTTGTTCAAAAAAGGTCAGGAGATAATTCTGTTACTACTTTTGTTCAAAACTGTTCATCTTTGTTTTCCTGTTATTTTCAATTACATACTCAAATAAACTCAAAATATTATTCAGTTACTCCAATTATCTATAGTTTTGTTGCTATTATCATCAAATACCTTTACACACCACCATATCTCTGTCTTCATTGTCATCCACCACTAGTCATTGTGAAGTGGTCATTGTTATCCATCGTGAAGTCACGACTGCAACAACACTAATTAGTGACATTTGACATATTTATATTTTTAATTTTTTTATGCATACATGATTAAGTTAAGAATAAATTTAATTAATTTTTTATTAAAAATCGAAATATCATTAAAATAACATTAGAATTCAAATTAAAATAATATTAGAGAAAAAATTATAATAACACTAAAAATAAGATTAAATTTAATATTAGATTATGTAGTACAAAGATGATTAAGAATTGTGAAATGATAATATTAGTTATAAGCTATGTCTAGTAATATTTATTTGGTTTTTATTAGAGGTTTAAATTTCTTTTACTAAATTTTAGCTTGAAATACATTTATATACTTTATTGATATTTTTTGTTATTGTTTATTTTTATTCATGATATATCGTATTAGTATTAGGGTTGTATCATCTTTGGAAAATTGTAATGTTTAATTTTAGAAGTATATATTTTAAGTGTTGTGTTGTCAATTGATGATTATTTGTCCCATAGTCATCAATTTGTCCCATAGACAACATTGTTGTGTGATTTTGTTTATTACACAGAGAGCTAAACACAAACTTACAAACTTGACAGTTATAAAACAAAGATATGTTTTAATTACCAAATAACGTGTTTTTTAGTTCATCTAATAAATTGTAAATTACTATTAACTTTTCATTTTAGTGTTATTAATATACACAATGTCTTAGATGGTAAATTCACCTCATATTTACTAATCTACGTTGGATTTACTCTAAACTTCTAAAGTATTTAGTTTTGCATTAAAACTATTATAATCATTTTTATTAGTTTTTGATAAATTAGCTAAATTTCATATATTAGTGCAGTAAGGAACAAAGAAGCTTTGAGGGTAACTAGTACATCGTGCATTATATACGTGAACTATAACATGTGTCAGAATTGTTGACTTTTGGAAACAAGTAAACTACTTCAAATATTATGAAAAAAAATCATATTTCAATTTCATATGTTATTATAAAAATAATATTTATTCTCTATTGTAGCTTCATGCCATTAACAAATTATTGAACACAAACACGATTGAAGAAATTTGTCGTGAATAGGTAATATATTTTTTATGTATTAGGGATAAGTATTTTCTATGTTAAAACATTATGTTATTTAGACAATGTTTTTATATAGTTACTTTACTTTTCATTAATATTTATGGTTAGTTTACTTACAATTTAACTTTAACTTTGACAATTTTAAAATACTTAAGTAAATGTTGGTGTTTAAGTAAAATTTTGGTATCTATTGATGAATATTGAATTGTAATTTTTCAAAATTTGGTATAGATGGTTAATTTATTTGCAATTACAGGTTGATAAACACACAATTTCGTCTAGCTTATTACGAAATACCTATTTTACACTAATTATGACTTTTGTTTGTCAGATAGCTTTCTAGTTGTCAAATGTTATTCTTTTAAGACTAATCAAGTTTTTCTTTCTTGTATTGCTTTCACCCAAACTTCATTATCTAGATCTTCATTCACATTCTCTACTTCTATTTAGAAATTTTAGAATATTCAAGTACGATTCCTTCATCACTTATGAAATCAAACTTACCTAAACTCTCTTTTGGTGTTAAGGATAAAATATTAAATTTCATAAAGATAAAAAAAAAATATATTGGACTTTATACCTTTTCATAATTTATAAAAAATCCTTTTAATCAAGAGTCTACAATAAGTCCTATTTTGTAAACAAAAAGTTGTATTTCAAGGCTATTAGAATGTTACTAGAATGTTGATTTAGTGGTACATTGAAAAGGACAAAAATAGAAATGATATCCTCCATTCAATTTCAATCAAAGCCTATCACATGACGAGATGGAATCCACCACTTCTATGATCTGTACGAGTTTTTTCTTGCTTTATTTACTACAAAACAAAAATTAAGGACTTTGCTACTATCTTAAAATTTGTTCAAAAAAAATTGCCACCGACTTTGCCACTCTTACCAAAATACAGGCCATATTGGACAAGCTCAGACAAAAGAAAAATCATCTTGAATATCTACACTGTCACATTATCATCGTCTTAACGACATCAATATGAATCAAATAGAAAGGACCGCATGACTTCTTTTAAACAAAATGGGAATGAATTGAGAGAAGAATAATAAATAATCAAATTAAAGAAATCTCATAAATATTATTAAGATTGAAAAACTTATTAAACTAATTTTTAACTAAAAAAATTCATATATATTTTAAGTATCAGACACAATAATAAATAAACAAACATATTGAACCCTTTTAAAATCTTTTTGCAAATTTGCTTTTCAATGTGAGAATACAAAATTTTTAAAGAAACTTAGAATGCAATCTGCAAAGGTTCAAACAATTTACAAATATGAAAATCAATCAAACAGAATCAGTGCACTGCAGACAAATATGAAATCTGGAAAACCAGTGTACTGAAAAACAGATTAAAATTCAGGAACAGACAGTGTACTGTTAAGCAGTTTTCTGGAAAGCAGTAAGCAGT